>Ga0118677_10000188_pt1 | contig 127876 bp, 115 predicted proteins | sample AliMusrvi5mmetaG_FD_86154 | JGI IMG/M metagenome (GOLD analysis project Ga0118677, IMG submission 86154) | reverse complement strand
ATCCGGCGGGCCTGTTTGCGGGTTTTATCGACGATGAGATAGCGGTCGTAAAGGGTCTGGATACCGAGGAAGTCGAAATCCATGTCGGCGGTCGGGTCGATCGCGTCGGCCAGGTTGTCGAAATTAAAGGACAGCAGTTTCGGCGAAAGCCGCTCGATGGAAACCCCGTGCCGCAGGTAGTTCTTGAACGCCTTCTTGTGCGCCGCGCGCAGCCCTTCGATCCCGTCGCGCACGATCTTCCAATCGAGCACCTCCTCGTAAATATAGGAAAGCATGATCCGCGCGGCGAACTTTGCGAAATCCGCGTCCCGCTCGATCAGGGTGCGCGCGTTCAGGATGATCGTGTTTTTCAGGATTTCCTCGCTGACCTCGGTCCCGATCGAGCGGCGGAGTTCGCGCTCGATCTGGAGAGCATCCATGTTGAGGTCGAGACCGATCATCGCGAACTGGATCCGCCGCTTGAGCTCGCTCCCGTCCCAGAAAACATTCTGCCCGTCGCGCTGGCGGACGACGATGAGCGACTCCTGCTGCGGCGCGGACTCGTCCGACCCCGGGCCGGATTCCTCGCGGAGGCGTGTCCTCTGGGCGCGGTAGAGGATGTAGCTCTCGGCCACTTTGTAATACCCGTGGCGCATCAGCTCCTCCTGGACCATGTCCTGCACGTCCTCGATGTGGACGAAAGCCTGGTCGCGGAAGCGGACCCTGTCGGTCACCGCGCGGGAGATTTCCGCTGCGGCTTCCGCGTTTTCTTTGGACGAGAGAAACGCCTTCCGGCACGCGGTTTCGATTTTCGCCTCGATCCACGGGACCACGGATCCGTTGCGCCTGATCAGGCGCACGTTGATCGGCGTCATCAGGGTGCCCGCCGAAGTTAAGGAATCCGCCGAGCGGACCGAGCGCTTGAAGACGAGGCTTTTTGCCACGTCGTGCGCATCGTTCTCGATCAGGGCCTTTTCGATGAGCAGCGAGAGATCATTTTCGGAAAGCTTGAGCCCGCTCCCTTCGCGGACCTGTTCGAGAAGCCGTGTCGCCACCGAATGGGCCACGTTGGCGACAAAACCCCGGTTTTCCTCGTTGAAAATATCCTTCTCCTCGCGCGACAGCAGGAGGTCCGTGAGCGCGGCACCGATCTCGTCGGCCACATCCGCGAGATTGAAGGCGCGCTCCTCTCCCGAGCTCCTGTAAACGAGGATCTCCGGGTGCGGGACATCGTCCTGGTTCAAGGCGTCCCTCCAAGCAAAGCCAGGCTTTTGTTCGCGAGGGGTGGTGACAAGGCGCTTGAGGGCGATGTCTTCGTCGAGCGTGATGTGGCGGATCATAGGGGAGTTTTCAGTGTTCGGTTTTCAGTTTTCAGTTCACGGTTTTCAGTGGTTGGCTTTCAGCGCAGAGGTGTTTTTCTGAACACTGAAAACGGAACACTGAAAACTTTCTTAAAGATCGTCGTCGGAAACGCCGGAGAGATCGACCGCCCGGCGGTATTCGGTCACGCGTCCCTCGAAGAAGTTGGTTTCTTTTTTGATTTCCATCATCTCGGAGAGCCAGGGGAGTGGGTTGGTGATCGGCGGGTTCAGCGGCTCGAGGCCGACCCCTTCCAGTCGGCGGTCGCCGATGTAGTCGATGTAGTTCGTGAATTCCTCGACCGTCAGGCCGACCGCGGAGACCGGCAGGCAGTCGTGGATGAACTGCTTTTCGAGCCTCACCGCCTCGCGCATCGTGTTCCGGAGATCCTCGCGGTATTCCTCGGTCCAGACGTCGGGGTTTTCGTCCACCAGATCCTGGAAAAGCTGGCGGAGAAGTTCGATGTGGTTGGACTCGTCGCGGAGCGTGTAGCTGAACATCTGCCCAATGCCCGGAAACTTGTTCTGGCGGTAGAGGGCCAGAACCATGCCGAAGAGCCCGTAGAACTGGGTGCCTTCCATGCACTGGCCGAAAAGGAAAATGTTTTTTGCCAGCGCCTGCTTGTTCGCCGTGACCGTGAGGTCGGAGTCCCGGCGCAGCGCCCGGCTATTGCTCACCACGAAGTCGGTCTTGTCCTTGATCGTGGCCACGTCCTCGAACATCGCCTCGCACTCGTGCGGGTTGATCCCGAGCGAGCTGATCATGTAAACCAGCGAATCCGCGTGGATGTTTTCCTCGTGCGCGTGCCGCCCGAGCACGAGCTTCAGCTCCGGTGCCGTCACCGCCTCGCGGATCACGTGGAGGATGTTGTCCCCGACGATCCCCTCGGCCGCGGAGAAATACCCGATCCCCATCTTGATGATCCACCGCTCGACCTCGGAGATGTGGCCGGTCGTGTCGCGCCAGTGCTCGCAATCTTTCTGCATCTGGATATCCTCCGGCTCCCAGTGGTTCGCCTTCATCTTTTTGTAGAGATCGTAGGCCCACTGGTATTTCAGCGGCAGAATGTTGAAGAACATCGTCTGGCGTCCGTTGATGACTTTTTTCGCGGCAAACGCTGCCTCCGCTTTGTCCTGGTCGAGAATAAATTGACGGTCTCCGATTGTGATCGTGATGGTTGCCATGCTGAGTTTTTGTTTTGCGGTCGGGGGTGGGCTCACAGGAAGTTCGCCCATTTTCACCCATTGCCTGCGCCGGTTTGAAAACATCTGTTTTGGATCGCGGGCCGTCAATAAAAATCCTTTATATGGTGGTTATTTTTATTCCGACCACCATATATTGTGTTTTATGCCGTTTTTTCCGCAGGCTTTCCTGTTCGTGCTTTTCCTTGCTTTAGAACAAGTTTTGCCAATTTGCACGGCGAGGGAGGAATCTGGAAAACCACAACGGAAATAAGACTGACCAGTGTTCAGTTTTCAGTGTTCAGCAGGAGAAACGTGGATCGTGCGCAGGTCCTGCTGCTCTGAAAACTGAATCACTGCGGAGGCAACGACGTGAGCCTACTGATTAATGTGGATGACCTTGGCGGGGGGGAAGCCGTTGAAGTTGGTCGAGGATGCCCACGTGTAGGCACCGATGTTTTCGGTGTAAACGAGGTCGCTGATGTTCAGGTCGGGCAGTTCGTTCGACAGGGAGATGGTGTCGAGGGCGTCGCAGGTGGGCCCGAAGACAGACGAGATCTGTTTGGGGCCTTTTTTGAACGCATGGACCCCGTAGGGAATGTGGTCGCACAGGACGCCCGAGTAAGTGTGGTAAATGCCGTCGTCGATGTAATAGAGGCGCTTCCCGTTGCGGTCGGCTTTGCCGATGACTTTGGCGACGAGCGTCGCGCAGGTGGCGCACAGGAACCGGCCGGGCTCGGCGAGGATTTCGATGTCCTTCGGAAAAAGGCGGTTGATCTCGGAGTTGATCTTTCTGGCGAGTTCGCGAAAGGGTCTCCCCCCTTTTTCGTAGGGGGCCGGGAAGCCGCCGCCGATGTCGATGAGTTTGAGATCAAGGCCCCGGCTGTTGGCTTCGTTGAATATGCCGGCCGAGAGATGGAGCGCCTGCACGTAGTTCTCGAAGTTCGTGCACTGGCTGCCGACGTGGAAGCTGATGCCTTCCACGCCGAGGCCGGCGTCTTTGGCGGCCAGCATCAGGTCCACCGCCTCGCCGGGAGGGCAGCCGAATTTCGACGAGAGCTCCACGACCGAGCCGGTGTTCGGAACCTGAAGGCGCAGCACCAGGCCGGAATGGGGGGCGTGATTTTTGATTTTTTTGACCTCTTCGATGTTGTCGTAGGTCAGAAGGATCTTGTAGCGGTCGAGGGCCTCGAGCGTTTCGATGGCTTTGATCGGGTTGGCGTAAATGATTTTGTCCCAGATGAAATCCTGCCGCTCTTTGGCGGGGAGGTGCTTGATGTTGGCGTGCACGACCTCGAATTCCGGCATGGAGGCGACATCGAAGCTCGCCCCCATTTTATAGAGCGTCTTGACGATCTCCGGGTGCGGGTTGGACTTGACCGCGTAATACGCCTGAACGCGCGGCAGATGCTTTTTGAACTGGAGGTAGGTCTCGCGCAGAACCTTGTGGTCAACGATGAACAGCGGGGTGCCGTGTTCCTTTGCGAGCCTGAGGAGTTGGGATTTTTCCATGGGGTCAGTCTTCCGCCGTGATGAGGAAGTTCTTGAACTGCCAAGGGTCGGACGGGTCGAGGTCGGGCTTGCTGTATTTTCCGAAGTAGTGCTTGCGTTCCTTGAGCGGGGTCCAGTCCGACGGGGTGGAGATGAAATTGCCGAGGTAGGGCTTGGCGATGCCGAGGATGTCGTCGTGGGGAATCTCATCCGGGACGACGATGCCGCGGTCGGGATGCTCGATCATCCACGTGGTGGCGGCCACGACGGAGATCGCCACTTGCATCGTGGTCGCATTCTGGTGCGGCACGAGGCGGCGGGATTCTTCGATGCTGAGGTCGCTGCCGGTCCACCAGGAATTGTATGCGTGCCCCATCAGGAGCGCGCCGAGAATGTCCGCGCCGCTCGTGATCTCGTCGTTCATGATCCGCAGCGCCGGCTGGAGCTCGTAATCGTATCCGCGCAGTTCGTTCAGCGAGATGATGGCGTTGTCGCAGGGGCAGTAGGCGTAGTGCATCGTCGGGCGATAGACGGCCTTGCCATCTTCCCAGACGGTCAGATGGTCGGAGATGGTGAAGGCCTCGCCGTGGCGGACGACCATGCCCTGGATGTCGTAGTTGGGAACCCACGAACGCACCCACGTGTTCATGCCCATGCGGGCGAGGCAGATCTGGTTTTGCGGGCCTGCCGCGTGGGTGTAGGCGTGCGCCGGGAGCGTCTTCTCGTGCGTGCCCCAACCCATTTCGGCGGTCGTCGTGCCTTCCTCGCGGAACCCTTCGATGCTCCAGGTGTTGACGAACTCGTCCACCTGCTTCGGCTTGTTGGAAATCTGCGTGTCGCGCTCGCTGCAATGGATGACTTTGACGCCGAGCTTTTGGGCGAGTTTGTTGAACGCACGTCCGGCGACGAACCCCCGGATTTCCTCCGCGTCCGCTCCGGAAACTTTTTTGTCTTCGAGCGCCTTCGCGGCGATGTCGAGCAGCCCCTGTTTTGTGAAATGGGAGATCAGGCCGGGGTTGGCGCCGTGTTCGAGGACGGCGGTCGGGCCGGGTTCGCCCCAACTGGCTTTGAGTCGGCGGACATTCATGTGGCGCCAGTAGAGCGTCTTTTCCGTGGGGTGCTGGGTCTCGCCGGCCGCGTAGGGATCCCAGACTTCCACGGAGGTGTTGATGTAGAGGACGCCGTGCTTGTGGCACCAGTCGAGAATTTCGCAGGCGTCGATATTCCATGCGAGGTCGATGATGACGTCCCCTTTGCCGACGTGCTTGCCGAGGAGCGAGCCGAGGTTCTCGCGTGTCACGCGATCCCTCACCCAGTTGACTCCGCGTTCCATCCAACCTTTCAGGAGGCCTTCCTGATTCTCGAAATCCATGACCGTGATTTTCGAGAGGGGAACCTTGATGTGCTTCTCCAGGATGGGAAGCGTGCATTGCGCGACGGCCCCGAAACCGACAAAGAGGATTTTGTTTTTGAACTCGACCATAGGATTTTTTGTGTTGATGGGCGGCCACTTTCCCAGAGGCAGTATTCAGAACAAGTTTTTTCGCAGATTTCGACTCGCGTCCATGCTTCTGAACAAAATCGGAATTCCCACCAACCGGGCCGTGTGACACGATGCCGGGATGGTCAAGCCCCCCCCAAGAAGCGCATGCGTTGGCAGATTCAGAGCGAGGTCATCAGGCGCAAATGGGAGGATCAATCCCCCGCCCGCACCATTTCGGTGAGGGTGTCTGTCATCTCCGGAAAAATGCTCGACTTCGCCGTTGTGCTCCGGGTTCCGGTTGCCAGTGAACTGCGGGAAATCGCCCGATACGACTACGCGCACGGATTCATCCATATTGACATCCAGCGAGAATCGAGCGACCCTTTGAGGCATCAATACCGCGACAAAATCCCGCTCAAACAGGCTGTCCGATATGCAACCGACGATTTCCAAGCAAACTGGCAAACCTACCTCGACTTCTACCGTGGCAAAAAAGCCGACCTCTAAACGCGCGGTCCGCCCCGCTCCCGAACAAGACGTTGCCGACTTGGATCGCTGGTTGAAACTCCGCGGCTTCAAGCCCGTCCCGGCATAACCACCGATTCAGAAATCCGGATCTTCGCAGCCGGAATGAAAAACCGTGAAGCGGAGCGAGTCGGTCGGAAAGCAACCGCCCCGTTTTCGAGAGCTGCCCGCACGGGTTCTCACCGCCCGCGATTTCCGCAAGGTGTTTCCCGGCAACGAACGCTGCCCGCAAATCCGGATGCCTGTGTAACGGTCGCGGCGTTGGTTCTCCATTTTTCCCAAGGCGTCCCCGCAAAGCACGGCGGAGAGTTGTTGGGTTGGCTATCCCGGCGGCAAGAGCATCCCGAACGTTCAGGAAATCCTTGGCGATTTGAGGCTCATGATTCCGAATCTCCGGCTGCGCATTTTGAAGAAACTTCGTAATGTCGAGATCGCATCCCTTGCAGCAGCCAATCCAAAAATGCTTGGGCAGGATCGCGTCAAACCCGGCCGCCGATGCTTCGATTTCGGCGATGGATCAGGCAATGTTGAGCGAGGCGTTGATCATCGGATACTGAAATTTTCTCTTTCCAGCATTCAGGCGGGAAGGAGCTTGAGATTGGAAAGGGCCGCGAGTTTTCTTTGGCGATCGTCGAAGGAGGAAAATGCGTTGCAGCCGATTTCGAGAGCAGCCGCAACATGCCAGATGTCGGCAGAGCGTGCAAGAGTGCCCGCAGCATGCTTTGCGGAGAGGGTTTCCGCACGCCGGTAAACGGAATCCAGGTCGTAGTCGGGGCGTGCCAGGACACCCTTTGCAAGATCGCTTTCCAATGTTTGCAGGGCTGCACGCTGCTGTGCTGCCGTAATCTCCCCGCGCCCGTGCTTCAACCGGATTGCCGTCCGCAATTCCAATTCGACAAGATGAGAAAACGGCACGGGATATTTCTCCGCCCGAAGGATCTCCACAGCCGCCGGGGAGTTGACTTCGCACACATAGATTTTGATCAAAGTGGACGTGTCAAAATAGATTCTCATCTGTCAGTATTCCCCTCGCATGTAATCCACAATTTCCTCCGCGCTCCCATTCGTGGGGCCGTTTGGAAACTGGCGCTTCAAGCGCGCCTCAAAGTCCGGCCAGTCGATGGCTTCTTTTTTCTTTTTGACCACCGGAGAGAGGATGGCAAACGGCCGTCCGCGCTTCTGGATCGTCACGCTTTCGCCCTCGTAAATCCAACGGGAAACACTGGCAAAGTTGTTCCTCAAATCAATAACCGATGCTGTTTTCATGATATGCAGGTTATCACGGGATAGGAAACCTGCAAGCCCTGTTCGCAACGATTTCCGATGCCCGCGCGTTCCAGGGCTTTCGGCTTCCAGTCACGAAATCAAATTGGTCGGAACTTCTTTCGCTCGCAACCCTTTTCACCGCGGTCGCGCATGTGAAGGCTTTTGATGTCTGCCGCGAGGGTCTTTAATTCCGCATCCGAGAGCTTGTGCCCCCGTGCCGCGCGGAAGAATGCGGGCAGGGCCTTCTGGAGAATCGCGTTGTCGGCGACATCCGGCGGGATCTCCCGCCGCTGGAGTGCCGCCGCATCCATCAATGCCAGCTTCTCGGACCCGGCCAGACCAAAAAAGCGGCCAGCCGTTCGAGCACCCCCACATCGCCGGGCGGGGGATTCCCTCCGCGTTCGACCTTGCTCCAGTTGCTCGGATCAAGCCCGACCCGCTCGCAAAAATCGCGCAACGTCAGCCGCCTCTCCAACCGCAGGGATTTGATGGTTTCTGTGAACATATCCTCTTTTGTGGTAGAACTCCTTCCGGGGAACCAGGCGGCAACGGGTGCCGCTCGGAATCGAAAGCCTTGGGTCGGCTTGAGAAAGACTTGTCCGCAGGACATGCCCCGGAACGGGGTGAAGGTTTCGGGAGAAACCTCATCAACACTGCCGCAGGCAGCCCGAAGGGCGCGACACGCGGGAGCGTGCAAGTCAACATACGCCCGTGTGATGTCCGGCGACCCGCCGGACATCGGATAAAATCGCACGTCTGCAAGAATATGCACACTGACCCGAATGGACTCATCGCCCGGGCCGGAGTGAACCGCGCGGGAAAAAGAAAACGCCGGATCATTGCGATCCGGCGTTTTGTTAAGTTTGTTTGTGTGAGGGAAGCGGTTTAGCGACGAAAGTCGCGGCGAGGTCCGTCAAAGCGACCGCCCCCACCGCCGCCCGGAGCGCGTTCTTCGCGCGGGCGGGCTTCGTTGACCGTCAGCGCGCGTCCGTCGAGATCTTTCCCGTGGAGTTGGGCGACTGCGGTTTGGGCGTCCGCATCGGAGCCCATGGTGACAAAGGCGAACCCGCGTGAACGACCGGTGAATTTATCCTGCATCAACATCACTTCGGAAACGGCTCCGAATTGTGAGAACAGGTCTTGGATGGCGATTTCGGTCGTGTTGAACGACAGATTGCCGACATATAGTTTATTACCCATGGTTTTAGTATTTTTAACGCATTGGGATCTGAGACTGTTCCCGAATACCGGGTTTCAAACTGCCGTCGGAATCTTCCGCACGGTGTCCACCAAATCACGACCACATCTGCTGAGGCCTGCTTATTCCCCTTTTTGTTTCTTTTGGCAACTGATTTTTTGAAGGATTTTGCGCGAAGCGATTGACGCACGGCCCGGTTCACTGGAAAGTCGCTGACACATGTTCCGTGGAAAACGAATCGCCGCTGTGGTTTTGGCATCCTGCACGGTTGCGGTGCACGCCGCCGGGGAGATCCGCGTGCCGTTCAATTTCCAGTGGGGAGAGTCGGCCCATCGGCTTGAGGACAGCCTGGGCCGGGTTCAGGCGCACATCGTCGAGCGCAAGATGATCGGCGCCAGTTCGGTTCTGGTCGTGGAAGGATTTCCGCAGAAGCCCCTGCAGCGCGCTCTTTTTTATTTTGAGGGGGACTCGCTCAATGAAATCGAGCTTCAGTATGGGGACAGCTCGTGGGACTCGGCCCAATACGCGCAGTTCTTCGACCAGACCCGCAGGAATGTGGATGCAAAATACGGATCCGGCCGCGTGATCGCCCGCCAGAAGACCCGCGAGGGGGAGGTTCTGCAGACCCTCATCGGCTACCAGTGGACCCAGACGGCCACATCGCTGCAATTGTTTCTTTACGCCGCCGAGCAGGGTGCCAACGCCCTCCGCGTCATCAGCCTCCACTACAAAGGGCTCTAGCCCTGTCCGCTCCTGTGAACGAAGTCCTTCTTGAAGTCAAAAATCTCCGAAAGCAATTCGGCGGAACCGTGGCCGTCGAGGGTCTCAGCTTTTGCCTCCACCGCGGCGAGATCCTCGGTCTGCTCGGCGTGAACGGCGCGGGAAAGACGACGGCGATGAACATGATTCTCGGCCTCACGCTTCCGACATCCGGATCGATCCATGCCTTCTCGATGCCCCTGCCGAAAAACCGGATCGCCGTCTTGAAGCGCAGCAATTTCTGTTCGGCCTACGCCTCTCTTCCATCCAATCTTCTCGTCCGGCAAAACCTTCTGGTCTTCGGCCTCATCTACGGCGTCCGCCAAATCCGGAAGCGGATCGAGGAGCTGCTGGAGCTTTTTGAGATTTCGCATCTGCGCGACCGCGTGACCGGCGAGCTCTCGTCGGGGGAATCCACGCGGGTCAATCTCTGCAAGGCGCTGATCAACTCGCCCGAGCTGCTCCTGTTGGACGAACCCACCGCGAGCCTTGATCCGGATATCGCGGACAAGGTGCGCAAGATCCTCTGCCGCGTGCAGAGGGAGCGGAAGATCGGGATTCTCTACACCTCGCACAACATGCGCGACATCGAGGAAGTCTGCGATCGCGTTCTCTTTATCCACCACGGCAAGGTCGTCGCCGAGGGTTCGCCCGAAGACGTGGCCCGTAATTCCGCGCACGGCTCGCTCGAGGAAATGTTCATCCATCTGGCCCGCTCGAAATCCCCATGATCCAGTTCAACGTCATCGGCGGGCTCGTCCTCCGCTACATCTTCCTCTACTCGCGGAATGCCGTCCGCCTGGTGGAACTCGTTTTCTGGCCGGCGGTGGATCTTCTGGTCTGGGGGTTCCTCACCGTGTTTCTGAAAGAAAATACCGGGGGAACGTTTCCCCACTTCATCACGTTCCTGATCGCCGCGATGATTTTTTGGGACGTCCTCTTCCGTGCCCAACAGGGTCTGGCCATCTCGTTTCTGGAAGATGTCTGGACGCGGAACCTGCTCAACGTCTTTGTCGCGCCGGTGCGGGCGATCGAATACGTCACCGCGACGGCGCTGGTCGGGCTGTTGCGGGTCGCCGTGACGGTTGTTGTCCTCACCGTGCTGGCCTGGTTCGCCTACGCGTTCCGGCTTTGGGATTTCCATTTCCTGCTGCTCCCCTTCTTTGCCAACCTCCTCCTCTTCGGCTGGGCACTCGGCATGGTTTCGGTGGCGTTCATTTTGCGCTGGGGCCAGGCCGCCGAATCGCTCGCGTGGGCGGTGCCGTTCCTGATCCAGCCTCTCTCGGCCGTCTTCTATCCGGTGAGCGTCCTGCCCCGGTGGCTCCAGCCGGTCGCCCTCTCGATTCCGTCCACCCATGTCTTCGAGGGCATGCGGGCGGTCATGCAGGACGGCCCCTCTCCCTGGGCGCACCTTGCCGCCGCGTTTGCCCTGAACCTTCTCTGGCTGGTCGGCGCGGGAGCCCTCTTCGCCCTCACCCTGCGCAACGCCCGGGAACGCGGACGCCTCGTCAAAATTGCCACCCAATAATCCGGCGCAATGAGATTTTCCAATAAACCCCTTGACCGGAAGCGCGCCCTTTTCGACAATGCCCCGCTCTCAGGGCAAATGCCCCGCTCGTTCTTTTCATCAACTAATCCGTCGGCCTAGGAAAGTCAGCGGCCCGTCCGAAAGGAAGGGCTGCGGGGTGAAATTCCCACACTGTCGCGCATAGGTTAAAGTCCGGTTTCGAACCGGCGGAGAAAACCGCACCGTCCTGCAATGGACAACGACGTCGCACAAACGTCCGTGCGGGGGTAGTCCTTTTCAACACGGGGAAAAGGCTGTCCGCCGACACTCCCCGTTTTTTGAAAATCAGGATAAATGAAAAAGTTCGTAATTTGCATGTTGGCGCTTGTTGCGCCGGGAATTTGCACCACGCACGCCCAAATTATTACCGGCTTCGGTGATATCGTCAACTGGACGGGGACGGGTGCCTATCAGGCGGCCTTGGTTGTGGATTTCCACGATGGAACGTCAAAGCAAAGTTTCGTCTGGGGATATCGCTGGGACGGGAAGGCGACCGGGTATGACATGCTGACGGCAATCAGCAGCCTGACCACGATGGGCTTGACGGTGGACAACCCATCTTATGTCACATTGATGTCGTATACAGAATCTGGAATCACACACTCGCAGGATGCTTACGATCCGTCTTATACCAATTCCATGTGGGGATATTGGATAGCGGGTGGGACCGCGAGGCAGTATGATAGCAATCCTCCTTACGGCCAAATCGGAACGCTGAGTGCTCCCGGAGGCGGCTCTGCGTTTCCTGTTACCTGGACGGTTTCCCCATCCGGAACGGGCACACGATTCCTTACCGATGGTTCATGGGATGCTTTCAGTTTTGGAACATATGATCTCTCAACTTACGTGGCCCAGGTCCCTCCGGGCGCGACATCCTACGCCGCAATCCCCGAACCGTCCGCCCTGCCGTTGATCCTGCTTGGGATCGGCACCCTGCTCTATGCACGAAAAAGGCTTCACGCTTGTTGAGCTATTGGCGGTCGTTTGCATCGTTCTGGTTCTCAGCATGGTGGTCAGCAGCGCGGGATGGAAGGTGTATGAAGCCTCGTCCCTGGCCGTCTCCGCCAGCAACATCCGGCTGTTGGCCGCCGGGGGAATGAACTATCTCGCGGAGAACAACAATACCTACTGGCCCTACAAGGCGAATGTTGCGGCCAACGGAAGAGGAACGACCTGGTGGTTCGGGTTTGAGACGGCCGCGAGCATTGCCAAACCCGAAGGCCAGCGTGACTTCAACCCATCCCTTGGGCCGCTGGGAGGATTTATTCCGAAAGGATTTCTTCCCGATCCCAGCTTAGCCCTGGGATGGAGCGTGTTCAAACCCAAGTATCGCAGCGGCTATATCGGAACCGGATACAACGTCCTTCTGGGCGGGGGTTTTTTAGGAATCGCGCCACTGATGAACCACGGGCAACTGAGCGATCCGTCGAAAGTGGTGGTCTTTTTCACCTCGGCCCAGGTCAACACCTTCCAGGCCCCGGCCTCAGCAAAACATCCGATGCTGGAAGAATTCTATGGCGCGGACGACGGAAGCACCGGGAATCAGGCAAGCATCCACTTCAGGAGCCACGGGAAAGCGATGGTTTCGTTCGCCAGCGGGAATGCCGGCTTTTTGCCCATGGACGAATCCACACGGGACACCCGGATGCCGAATGGAAACGTCGGACGGTTCGCGCCCGTGGGGAATTCCACCTACTTCAAGTAGGAAGTGATCCGATCTTCAAAGAAATAAGCTGACGGCTGATCGTGTCATTCTGTGTCATCGAGAGGCAAAGGGAAACAGAACGACAAAAATTCGTTTTGCATTTTGCAAGCGGGCGATGTCGGGTATGATGCCAGCATGGAAAGAACCTTGGCTCACCTCCTCCGTCGCAAATGATTGCCTCCGGACTCGTTTATGCGTTTGTCGAGAGCACCGTCGCGGGGAAGATCGTTCTCCTGGCACTCTTTCTGGCCTCAATTTTCAGTTGGTCGGTGATGGTGACGAAGTTCCGTTATCTGCATTTTGCAAGGCGTCAGAGTCGGCGGTTCTCGGCCTTGTTCCACCGGGATCGCATGCCGTTGCGGATATACGAGCAGGGGGTGCGCTTCGAGGGAGCGCCGCTTTTTGCGATCTACAGCGCGGGCACGGAGGAACTTTGCTTTCAAATGCTCGGATCCACCGAAGTCGATGAGACGTTTCGCGTCCGGCTCGACAGCGCGGAAAAAATCTCTCCCGCGCAGATGCGATCCGTCCAAGCCGCCATGGAGCGGGCCGTCGGGGAATCCGCGCTCAAGCTCGAATCGCAAATGATCATCCTGTCAACAGCCGTGAGCGGAGGACCGTTTCTCGGACTGCTCGGAACGGTGTGGGGAGTCATGGACGCGTTTTCTGGAATTGCGGCGGCGGGAACGGCCAATCTCGCGGCGATGGCGCCGGGCGTTTCGGGCGCGCTGATCACGACCGTCACCGGGCTCCTGGTCGCGATCCCGGCGATGTTCGGCTACAACTTTCTTGTCACCAGTGTGCGTTCGATGATCGTCCAGGCGGATAATTTTGCCACCGAGCTTTCGTCCGAAATCGAACACCGCTACGTCGAACACGGGCTGCGCGACGCCCGGCGTCCGCGCGCTTGATTCTCTCCCATGCGCCGCTATTCCTCGCGAGACAGTTTGCAGACGCTGACCGAACTCAATGTCACCCCCCTGCTCGACCTCGCCTTCGTGCTGCTGATTATTTTCATGATCACCACGCCCCTCATCGAGAACAGCATGGATCTCGTCGTGCCAACCAGCTCAACGGCGAAGGGCAGCGTGAATCCCGCCGAAGTCCTCACAATCTCCATCGACAAAAACGACATCCTCAAACTGAACAACGAAATCGTCACAGCCGCCGACCTCGAATCCCGCCTCGTCACGCTCCATTCACAAAACCCCGCCTCCGCCGTGGTTGTCCGCCCGCATCAGGATCTCGCCGTCCAAAAATTTGTGACCGTGATGGACATCCTCCAGCGCACCGGGATCACGAAAGTCGGCGTCATGACCCATCCCGAACAACCGGCTGCCGCCCCGTTGGCTCCCTGACATGGCCGACCCGCGATTCCGACGGAACCTGATCCTCGTCGCGGCCGTTCATCTTGTGGCCCTGGCGGCCTTTTTCTATTTTTCAAAACGCGAGATCCGCAAGCCGTCCGGCGATGTGGTGTGGATGGATCCCGGTGCCTTCGCTCAGGCGTCGGCCGCATCGGAAAATGCGGGGACACCCGAAACAACGGCGTCTCCGGAACCCGCTCCTCCGCCCGAGCCCACGCCGGAACCGAAACCGACCCCGGAGCCCACGGTGGCTCCCACGCCGGAACCGACTCCCGTGCCCACGCCCGCCGAGTCTGATATCCCGGCGCCAACGCCAACGCCGAAACCAACAGCGACTCCAACGCCCAAGACGACCCCAAAACCAACTCCCAAAGCCACGCCAAAGCCAACTCCCAAGCCGACGCCCAAGCCAACCCCAAAGCCCTCGCCCAAGGCGTCCGCGACCCCGAAGCCCAGTCCCAAGACCAGTCCCAAGACCTCGCCAACTTCCTCACCCAAACCAGCGGACAAGGAGCCCTCTTCGCCAAAACCCTCCGCCTCGCCCGGCACTTCTCCGAAGGGCAGCCCCAAGCCCTCGGCTTCGCCCGGCTCGTCATCCGGAAAAAAGCCATCCGGCGACTCCGCCGCCACCGAAGGTTCCGGATCGACAGCGAAGGGCTCGGGAAAATCCGGAAAATCCGGGGCCGGCGGAACCTCTTCTCAGTTTGCGTGGTATAACGATCTCATCCACGATCGGTTTTACAGCCAGTGGGATCAGCCCACCTCTGTGATCGGACAATCAAAATCCTTCGTTTGCACGGTCAGGATACGAATCGAAAAAGACGGAAAGATTTCCAGCGCCGAAATCATCAAGGAGAGCGGCAACCCGATTATGGACGAATCGGTTCTCGCGGCCGCGAAGCGCGTTTCCCAAATCGACCCCCTGCCCTCAGGTCTTGGCACCGACGGATCCTACACCGTCAATATCAACTTTGAGCTGGAGTAGGGCGTTGCGTTTATGCCGAAAAACGTTTTTGAACCACGGAGTTCACGAAGAACACAGAGGGAAAGCATAAAAACAAAGCCGCACATATTTATCCCGCCCCATAGACCGTCCTTCCTCATATCTCCGTGCTCTCCGTGGTGAGTAATCGCCGGATCCGGGTTTTATGCCGCTTCTTTCTTCCGCTTTCCGCCCGCCCCGGTTTCTGCGCAACGGCCACCTGCAGACGATCCTGCCGGTCATTTTCGATCGACGGGCGGATCCCGGATTCCGACGCGAGCGGCTTGAGTTGGAGGACGGGGACTTCCTCGATCTGGATTGGCTGGGGAGTGGCGGACGAAATCTTGTGATCCTCTCGCACGGACTCGAGGGCCATTCGCGCGACGGATACATGCGGACTACGGCGGCGGCTTTCCGCGAGGCCGGGTGGGATGTGCTGGCCTGGAGCTTTCGGGGGTGCAGCGGCGAAATGAACCGCCTCGCGAGATTTTATCACAGCGGCGAAACCGGTGACCTCGGCAAGGTCATTGCACGGGCGGCTTGCGACTACAGCCGGATCGGACTCATCGGGTTCAGCCTCGGCGGAAATCTCATCTTGAAATACCTCGGCGAAAGTCCGCCGCATCCCGCCGTCATTGCCGGCGTCGCCATTTCCGCGCCGGTCGATCTGGCGTCCAGCGCCCGCGCGCTCGACCGGAACCCAGCCAACAGGATCTATCTCCGGCGGCTCATCGACAGCCTCATCCGCAAAGTCGAAGCCAAGGCACGGGTTTTTCCGGACATCCTCGACCTCTGCGGCATCGAAAGCATCCACGGCTTCACCGATTTCGACGACCGCTACACCGCACGGCTGCACGGCTTCGCCGACGCCGAAGACTACTGGGCCCGATGCAGTTCGCGCCCGCTCCTCCCGGCGATCAACGTTCCCACCCTCCTGCTCAACGCCCGCAACGACCCGTTTCTCACGCCCGAGTCGTTTCCTGTTTCAGAAGCCGCCGCCAGCACGACATTCTTCCTCGAAGCTCCCTCTTCCGGCGGACATCTCGGATTCGTCGAATCCTGGCACATCCACCCAGGCTACGCGGCCCGCCGTGCCTTTGAGTTTTTGAAGCCCCTAAAATGAAAAAGACGGGAGCGACCCGTTCTGGCAGTCAGGCCGTGAGAAAGTTGCTGGGAACGCTTTCTAGCAACTTCGGAAGGAAACATTGGTCAGCGTGTTTCCCCCGGTCGAAGAGCCAGTGGCACGGGAACCCGACAAAAAAGAAAAACAAATGTTTGAAACCTTCGTTCTTTTCCAATACAATTTTCGTTCATGAAAGAATCCGAGATGAAAGGGAAGGGTCGGGAGCGTTTGCTGGAGGCAGCTGGGGAGGTTTTTGGGGAGGTGGGTTACAAGGCGGCGACGGTGCGGGAGATCACGGGCCGGGCGGGGATGAACGTTGCGGCGGTGAACTATTATTTTCGCGACAAGGAGGAATTGTATTCCGCGGTGCTGCTGCACGCGCAGCGGTGTGCGAGCGAATCGTCGTGGGTTGCGTCGGGCGGGGATTCGGCGGAGGCGCGGCTGAGGGATTTTATTGGGGGGATGCTGCGGCATTTGCTGGATCCGTTGCGTCCGGCCTGGCACAGCCGGGTGATGGCGCGGGAGATGGCGATGCCGACGCGGATGTTGGGCGAACTGATTGAGGAAGGGTTCCGTCCGAAAGCGGAGATGCTTGCCGGGATTCTGCGCGAGCTGACCGACGGGCGGCTCTCCGACGAGGATCTGGATCGGGCGGGCGCGAGTATTATTGCGCAGTGTGTTTTCTACCGTCAGAACCGTCCGGTTGTTCTGCATCTTTATCCGGAACTGCTGGGCGATGGGGATCCGATCGGCAGGCTGGCCGCACACATTGCCGACTTTTCGCTCGGCGGACTGGAGAAGCTCAAGGAAGCCTCGCCGGAAAAATTTTCCCACGTCTTGTTATGAAAAAAAACCTTTCTTTGGTCGGGCGGGTGCTTGTGGGGATTGTGTTCCTGGGGGCGCTGGTATTTGGAGCGCGGCACTTTATTGAAAGCCGGGGACGGGAATCGACCGACGACGCGTTTATCGAGGCGCGGGTGATGCAGATCAGCCCGAAGATTTCCGAGAAGGTCTTGCGGGTGCTTGTGGATGACAACCAGATGGTGAAGCGGGGGGATCTGTTGGTCGAGCTGGATCCGCGCGACACGCAGGCGCTTGTGAACCAGGCGAAAGCCAACCTCGACTCCTCGCTGGCGAAATTGGCCGAAGCGAAGGCGCATCTCGCTGCGGCGCGGGCGGGGCTGGCGCAGGCGGACGCGGACGTGAACGAATCCCGCGCGCTGGCAGACAATGCCGGGCAGGAATCGGTTCGCAGCAAAAGCCTCCGCAAAAGCGGGGCCATCGCCCAGAGGGAATTCGACCAGATGATGGCCGGCGAACTCTCGACAAAGGCCGCGCTGGCGAGCAGGCAGCAGAAGGAGATCGCGGCGGAATCGGGCGTGCAGGTCGCTGTGGCTGCGGAGGCCTCGGCGGAGGCGATGGTCGAGCTGTCCCGTGCGCTTCTCGACACCACCCGGCTCCGCTTGGACAACACGAAAATTTTTGCTCCGGGGGCCGGGCGGATCACGCGCAAGAACGTTGAGACAGGCAACTTTGTCCAGCCCGGAAACGCGCTGATGGCCGTCGTTGAGCCCGAGGTCTGGGTGGTCGCCAATTTCAAGGAAACCCAACTCGCCCGCGTGCATCCGGGGCAGCCGGTCGATGTGCGGGTGGATTCCTGCCCGAACTTTCTCTGGAAAGGGAAAGTCGAGAGCATCCAGGCCGGAACGGGATCACGGTTCAGCCTGCTTCCTCCCGAAAACGCCACCGGCAACTTCGTGAAAGTCGTCCAGCGTGTTCCGGTGAAAATCCGGATCGACCAGCCGGAGGGGGCTCCGCTCCTTGCGCCCGGCATGTCGGTTTCCCCCTCGGTGCGGGTGCGCTAGGAGTTCCCCGCGTTGATTCGCCCGATGAAAAGCCGCGTGAGCCCCTGGATTGTGACCGTTGTTCTGGCGATGGCCACGTTCATGGAGGTGCTCGACACCAGCGTGGCGAATGTTTCGCTCGGCCACATTGCGGGCGGGCTGGCGGCCGGGCTGGATGAGAGCACCTGGGTTCTCACGACCTATCTGGTTGCAAACGCGGTGATGATGCCGATCAGCGGTTGGCTGGGAACGGTTCTCGGGCTCAAGCGCTTTTATTTGATCTGTGTCGCGCTCTTCACGATCAGCTCGTTTCTCTGCGGGCTCGCCGGCACGCTGAACCAACTGATTTTTTTCCGCATCCTGCAGGGGGTCGGTGGCGCGGGAATGGCGCCGGTCGTGCAGGCGATGATCGCCGAACTGTTTCCGCCGTCCAAGCGGGGCATGGCCTTCGCGATTTACGGGCTTGCGGTCGTCTTCGCGCCCGCGATCGGGCCCACGCTGGGCGGCTGGATCACCGACAACTACAGTTGGCGCTGGGTGTTCCTCATCAACATTCCGGTCGGCATCATGTCGCTTCTGCTCACCGCCTGGCTGGTGAGCGAGCCGCCCGCGACCCGGATCGAACGCGACCGGCTGTTCAAGAATGGCTTCCGGGTGGACACGATCGGCTTCGGGCTGACGGTGCTGGGGATCGGCTGTTTGGAATATTTTGTTGATCGCGGGGAGCGGGAGGATTGGTTTGCATCGCCGATGATCACCGGGATGGCGGTCACGTCCGTGATCTCGCTCCTGGCGCTTGTTTGGTGGGAAATGCGGCGGCGGGATCCGATCGTGGACATCCCTTTGCTCAAGCTGCCGAGCTTTCTGGCGGCGTTCGTGACGATGTTTGCGCTGGGGTTTATTCTGTTTGGGAGCACCGCGCTCCTGCCGCAGTTTCTCGAGCAGCTCCTCGGCTACACGGCCAGCCAGGCCGGGCTTGCGCTCACGGCGGGCGGAGTCACGATGATCGTCATGATGCCGATGGTCGGCGGATACTTCGTGCGGAAATTTCCCGGACGCAACCTTGTGATCGTCGGGCTCGTGCTTGAGGCGGCCTCGCTTTACCACATGACCGGATTTACTCTGGGCATCCCGTTCGGGCAGGTGGCCTGGGCCCGTGTTTTTCAAACCGTCGGGCTCGCTTTCCTCTTTGTGCCGATCACCCAGGCCGCCTATGCCAACCTGCCGCCCGGCAAGAGCGGGAATGCCGCCGCGCTGATCAACCTTGCCCGCAACCTCGGCGGCAGCGTCGGCATCGCCATCACGGGCACGATCGTTGCCCAGCGCTCGCAGTTCCACCAATCCCGCCTTGGCGAACACGTTTCGGCCTACAGCGCGGAGTCGGTTTCCGCGGTCGCAAGCCTCGGCCACGCGCTTGGCGGCGGGGTCGGGTCAGGCCATGAGGCCCTCGCCCGCATCTATCAAATGGTTCTCAGGCAGGCCGCCATGCTGGCCTACATCGACGTGTTCCTGTTCATGGCCATCGGCACGCTCTGCATCGTCCCGCTCGCTCTTTTCCTTCCCAAAGGCCATCCCCAATCCGACCCTGGCGGGCATTGACCGGGAAACCTAAAAACCGAAATGAACCACAGAGAACACAGAGCACACGGAGTGAAACCAGTTGAAGAAATGGGGGTTGCGAAACCACACGAGGCAAAGGGATTGCTCACCCAAAAGAGGATTCCACATCAAGCCTTCAAAAGCCTTTGTATGCCTCCCTCCGTGCTCTCTGTGTCCTCCGTGGTCAATTCCCATTTTCCTTTTTAGGGTAAAGAATCGGCCGCCCGAATTATGGCAGGTTGCCGGAGTGTCGGTGCTCGTAGGCTTGGCGGAGGGCTTCTGTCAGGAGTTCGCGGCGCAGAGGTTTGGTGAGGTAATTGTCCATTCCGGCCGCAGTGCAAAGCAGGTGGTCTTCTTTCGAGGCATGGGCGGTCAGAGCGATGATCACCGGCTGGTCTTCGGCGGGAAGAGTTGATCGGATGATTCTCGTGGCCTGAAGCCCGTCCATTTCGGGCATTTGAATGTCCATAAGAATCACGTCGTAATGCCGCGAACGCATGGCCTCGACGGCCTGGAGGCCGTTTGTGGCCATATCGGCCAGGTAGCCCAGACGTCCCAGCAGCAGGGTGAGCAGTTGTTGGTTGGAGGGCTTGTCCTCCGCGAAAAGGATTTTCAGCGGTTGATGAACCGCCATATCCCCGGGCAAAGTGGGAGAGCTTTCGGGAGTTTCGGCCCCGGCGAGAAGGGCCAGCGCATTCCGAAGCAGACCGGGGTTCACTGGCTTGGTGAAAACCCTCGCGAACAAACCCGGCGGCATCGTTTGAAAGGGAGGGCCGCCGGAGGAGAGGAGCACAATCGGAACCGACGCAAAGCCGAACAGCCTCCGCAGAGCCTGTGCCACCGAAAGGCCGTCCATTTCCGGCATCTGGTAATCCATAAGAACCTGGTCGCACCAGCCGCCACCTTCCACGAATCGCAAAAAAGAGGATCCGGTTTCAAAGGCGAGCGGCTCGGCCCCCCACGACTTCAATTGAAGCCCGAGGTAGCGCCTGTTTGTCGGGTTGTCGTCCACAATCGCCACGCGGAGGCCGGCAAGCGGTTTTTGATTGTGTGATCCCGGCAAGGCAGTCTCGGGGATCAGCGGGAGGGAAAAGGTGAACGTGCTCCCTTCTCCCTGGCGGCTCACCAAAGAAATCGAACCGCCCATCAATTCGACCAAGCTGACGGAAATCGCGAGATCGATGCCGGTTCCCCCGAACTGTCGCGTCGTGTCGGCATCCGCCCGGGTGAACGGCTCGAAGACCTTTTTTTGCTGTTCTTCGGACATCCCGATGCCGGTATCACGCACATGGAAAAGCAACAGCGCACCGGCGGACTCCGTTGCTGCAAGAACATCCACCGAGACATCCACCTCGCCCCGGTCGGTGAATTTCACGGCGTTCGAGAGAAGGGTCGTCAACACCTGTCCGAGGCGCGCGACGTCCCCCACCACACGCGCGGGGCATTTGTCGTCGATCAAAACGCGGAGCTTGAGATTTTTCCGGTTGGCCTCGGAAACCACCGCGTTGAGGCTGTCCTCGACCGCCTTCCTCAGATCGAAGGCCGCTTTGTCCAAATCGATCCTCCCGGGCTCGATCTTCGAGAAGTCCAGAATCGCGTTGACCACCGCGAGGAGTTCCTCCGCGCTCTTGTTGATTGTCTCGACAAACTCCCTCTGTTCCGGATCCAGGGAGGTGTCCATGAGGAGGTTTGTAAATCCGACCACCCCGTTCAGAGGCGTCCGGATTTCGTGGCTCATGGCGGCAAGAAACGAGGGTTTCTCCCTGTTGGTTTCCTCTGCCGTTGCGTTGAGCGTGACGCTCCCGTTCCTCTTGCTTGCGGAAACATCCCGCGCAACGGCCAGAATGGTCTCCTGACCGCACGGCGTCAGGCGCGCCTCGAAGTGCCGCCGCACCGGCCCCGAGACCAGACTGTAGTCGAACGCAACACTCCCGCCCCGGGGTGGCAGGGAGCCGATTTTCTCCAAAAATATCCGGGCGATTTCTCCGGGGAAAATCTCATCCAGGTGTTTCCCGGAGAAGGCACTCAGTGTCTCCTCCTCGATCAGGCCGTGGCAGTCCAAAACCAATCCGTCGCGGCGGATGAACAGCACCAGATCGGGGGGCACGCCGAACTCCAAAGGCGGGCTGGCACAATTACGTTGTTCCACAGGAAAATCCTATCAAAGGGCGAGGGTTCCCGTCGAGGAAAATGTCTCCGGAAAACCCGGGGACGACCACCGGATCCGGTGGCAGGGGCTCATTCCTCCAATACCCCGACAGTCGCTTCAGTCTATTTTATGCTGGACGCCGGTTTGGACGACGCGTCCGGTGCGGCGGTTGTCGCCGGGGGTTGTTGCTGCTGGATTTTCCATTTCTCGACCACCTTCTTGGCGTCCGCATCCGTCTTTGCCAGCTCGATGACATCCGTCAGCAGGGCCGTGTATTGCGCCTGAACCTGTTCGGACTGCTTGACGATGGCCTCCCGCTGTTTGATGAGATCCGTGAGTTTGGTTCCTGTATCGCCAAGAGCCGCCATTTGCTTGTCGAGATTGCTTTTCTGCCACTCCATCGAGTCGAAGCCCTGCCTGACCGCGCCAATTTGGGCGGCAAGAAAAAGACTGAGAGCCAGGCAGGCAATCGCGATCGGAATGTGCATATTCGGGGAGGGGGACGCGTCGTTGGATGTCATGGGAATAATCTGTTCGGCAGAGTTATGGCTGGGCGGGGTTTTCCTTTGCCTCGAGGCCGAACTTCTTCAGCAGCGCGGCGATCTTGGCGTTTTTATTCTGAATTTGGAGTGAGGCGAGATCCCGGAGAACGGCCGGTCCAACCTGCTGGGCGAGCTGTGCCCCGGCCTCAATTTTCTGTTGCTGGGCCTGCAATTGCTGTTGCTGGAGTTGAACCGCCTGTTGGCGAACCTGGATCTGATCCTGCCTCTTCTGGAGTTCCACTTGGAGACGGTTGCTGGCTGTGCTTCCAAAGAAAAGCCACGCGCTCAAGCACAAAGCGAGCAAGGCACTCGTCGTGGAAAGAAGACCGGAGAGGGGATTGTTATTCATGATGGGATTTTTGTAACAGCCGGGGAATACGGACGCACTGAACAACAAAACGCAAACGGACGCAAACTTTTTTCATTCCCTTTTTCGCCGTCCGTTTTTCGACGGGATACCGCCGGGGAATCGCGCTTAAGCCGGTTTTGGGCTCAAGTGCCATTCGGGTCAGGGAGTCCGAGCTCAAAGCCAACGTTGGGACGCTTTCCGACGCCGTCTATTCATGCTTCAGCAGGCAGGCAATCGCACAGTAAAGGTGCTGCCCTCATCCCATTTGCTGGCGACAAGGATGGTGCCTCCGTGGGTTTCGACGATGGCTTTGCAGATGGCGAGACCGAGCCCGGCATGCTCATGCCCTCCCGTGCGGGCTTTTTCAACCCGGTAGAATCGCTCGAAGAGATGCGGAAGATTTTCCGGAGGGATCCCGCAGCCGGTATCCGTGACCGAGACGATGGCGTGGTCGGATTCGGAATAAACCCTGACGTGAACGCTTCCACCGGGGCGGTTGTAGTGGATCGCATTGCTCACGAGGTTGGTGACGGCTTGCATGAGCTGGTCGGCGTTTCCCAGACATCGGGTGGGGGAGGCTTCCACGGAAAGGGTGATGTGATTTTTCCGAGCGAGGAGATCCAACGACTCGACGGATTCCGGCGCGATGCGGGCGAGGTCGCAGGGATCGAGGGCAGGCGGGGATTCGTTTGAGTCGAAGCGGGCCAGCACCAGCAGCGATTCGATCAGTCCGCGCATCCGCTGTGCGGCACGTTGGCAGGCGGCGAGGCTTTCGCGGTATTCGGCAGCCGGTCGCTCGCGCGCGAGGGCGCTTTGCGTTTGTGTGAGCACCACGGAAACGGGGGTGCGCAGCTCGTGAGAGGCGTCGGCGGTGAACTGCGCTTGCCGTGTGAAGGCAGCCTGCAGTCGTGCGAAGGTGTTGTTGAGGTCGTGCGCGAGACATCCCAATTCGCTTTCGTGATCGGTTGTGGGGATGCGCTGGCTGAGATCGCCGGTGGAGATCTTTGCCGCCGTCGCGCTGATCTCCGAGATCGGCTGGAGGGCACGGGTCGCAATCCACCAGCCACCGAGCAGACCGAGTGCGAGCACCGCCCCGCCCGCTCCCGCCAGAATCCATCCGGTGCGGCGGATCCCATCAAGCTCCTCCCGAATGTCACGGCCAATGAGCACGCAATCCCCTTGAGGGGGGGCATGAAAGCACTCGCGGAGCGTTCCCCGGGATCGGAAGGTCGGGGGACCGGGATCCCGTTGGGGCTGCGGCACGTTGGCAGGTGCCGACGCCGAGGCGGTTCCGAGGCGTCCATCCCGGAGCCACACGATGTAATAAAACAACTGACCGGGCATGCCGTCGAAGAGGCTCTGTTCGTGCTCGGACAACATCGGACGCGGGGGAGGTGGCGGAGCCCCCGGCAGCGGAGGCAAGTGCGGCCGCATCGAGCCCTGAATCAGCCCCATGCGCTGCTCAAGCTCATGATCCGCCCGTCCCAGCAGGTTTGCACGTTGCTGTTCCCACGCGGTGAGCCCGAAACCGCTCAACACAAGCAGGAGCAGCAGCCCGTGCCAGAGCTGCAGTTGCCAGCGCACAGAGTGAAAAAAAGTCATTTGGAAATGGGCAGTGCCAAAATTGGAAAATCCCTCCGAGGTGAAACCTTCATATTTCACTCAATGCAGTAGCCGAGCCCGCGCCGGGTGGCGATCAGTTCGTGGCCGAGTTTCTTGCGCAGGTTGGAAACATGCACATCAAGAAGGTTCGAGAGCGTATCGTCGTCCTCGTCAAAAAGGTGTTCGTAGAGAACCGTGCGCGTGACCGTTTCCCCGCGGTGGAGCGCGAGAAACTCCAGCAGGCAATACTCGCGGGCGGTGAGCGCCACCGGGGCGCCCGATAGGAAGACCTGCCGCGACGCGGTATTGATGCTGACTTCTCCGATGGCGATCACGTTGATCGTTTGGCCTGCCGACCGGCGGATCAGCGCCCGCAGCCGGGCGAAGAGTTCTTCCAAGTCGAATGGCTTCACCAGATAATCATCGGCTCCGGAGTCGAGGCCTCGCACGCGATCTCTTGCGGCATCGCGGGCGGTGAGCATGAGCACGGGAGTTTTCTTTGATTGCCGGAGCCGGCGAAGAACTTCCCATCCGTCCAAGCGGGGCAGCATCACGTCGAGTACGATGGCGTCGTAAGAGGTGTTTTCGGCCTTGTAGAGCCCTTCTTCTCCGTCGGACGCCGTGTCCACCGCATAGGACTCTTCACGGAGAGCCTTGGCCTGGCTGGCCAGGAGATCGGTTTCGTCTTCGATGACCAGAATTCTCATGTGGATGGTCTCAAGTCTAGACCAAGGCCTCCGCCATTGAACAGAATACAAGATCGCATGCAGCGACTTTGCCAGATGCCACCTTAAGATCCGATGAAGACCGACGCTTCGCGACTCGCAAAAAAGTTTCCGATTTTTCAGCTTCTTCACGTTCTCTTAAGGATGCGGAGCGTAAGCTGGCGGCGCAGACTTCGGAAAGGTGCTGCAATTTCACCCAAACAATTCTCTCATGAAAACAAAATCCCTCATTCTTACGATTCTCATTGGCACCTCGGCACCTGTTCTTTTCTCTCAAGATGGCAATCCTCCGCCTCCGCCGGATGGTCAACGTCCTCCACCCCGCGAAGGCGGGCAGGGTGGCGGGAGGGAGCGCAGCGGCAAGCGCTACTCGATCGAGCAGGCGGTGTCCGACCAAGCGCAGCTCCGTACGATCGCCTTTGACGGGCTGGCCTTCCTGACGGGCGATATTGCTGGCGATACGTTTCTGCCGCCGGGAAAAGTCTCCGACTACTTCGGCTTTCAGTATATGCGGGACATCGACGCCAAGGAGGGCGGGCATAACACGTCGTTTCTGACGAAGATCGCCTGCAACATGCTGGCCATCCTGACCCCCGATCAGAAGGCGCAATTTTTGGCCCTCGCGAAGGCGCAGGAAAGTGACATCAATCGGTTCGCGCTCATGCGCTTTCCGCTCATCAAGGCGTTTCGCAGAAATCTGGAGGGCGACCTTCCTGCTGGCAGCAAGGGGCTGGACAGGAGCGCGGTGATGAAATACTCGGCAGATCTTTACGAGCTGGACGGGCTGCTTGCATACCAGCGTGCGGAGGTGATGGGCAGAATTTATCGCACGTTGAACGAATCGCAGAAAGCAGCCCTGTCGCAGCTCAAGTTCGGCGATTCGCGGACGTGGCCGGATTTGCCGGAGTCTCTCGACAAGCGGAGCATGTCGCATGAAGTGAACGTCGCCATGATGACCTACGCCAGCGAGATGTTTGCCTGGATCGCGGGCTCCCTGGAGGCCGATACGTATTTTTGCCCGGAACGGCACGGAATGTATTTTGGCGGATTCGGTATGAAAACAGCACCGGCGATGGGAAAAAAGAATTACTCCATCAGCACATCGCTGACTGGCGATAGCGGCGAGGCGTTTCTGGCTGCGCTCACCGACGTCCAGCGAAAAGTGGTCACCACCGTCGTGGAGCTTCAGCACAAGGATCTGGCGGAAATCGTCGCCACCCGGCGGGCGATTGCCGCCGAGCTGCGCCGTTTTCTAAAAGGGGAGGTTGCCGACCAGGGCAAAGTGCTGTCGCTCTCGAAGAGATATGGCGAGCTGGACGGTGAGCTTTCGTATTTCTATACCACGGCGTTTGCGAATGTCGGCCGGACGCTGACCGCTCAGCAAAAGGAAACGCTGGCGGGGTTGCGCACGACAAACCCCTCGGATCCCAAGGGGCCGTTTTTGTATTCTTCCCCGATTGCCATGCCGGAAACCGCAAACACGGACTTTCTATTTTCCCGATAGCGTGTGAGTCTTTTGATCAGGTTCGTAAAGAATGGAGCAATTAAATGAACCGCCCCATCACATTGTTGATTCTGTGCGCCGGTTTGGCGATTTCCGGTGATCTCTCTTATCCTATTGTCGGCACCGGACAGGAGAATTGCTGCGACGACCGGAACGAAATGGTGCCGCCGCAGCTCGGGCAGCCGTTCTACGGGCAGGATGCGCAAAAACCGGGTGCGCGGTCTTCCTTCACATTGAGCGCCGATGGGCTGACGGTTCAGGATAACATTACCGGGCTGCGGTGGCAGCGCAGCCCGGATACCAATGGCGACGGAATGCCCGATCGGCGTGACAAAAAGACATTCGCCCAGGCCCGTGCGCTGCCTGCGGAGCTCAATGCAGCAAAGTTCGGGGGCTTCGACGACTGGAGGCTGCCGAGCATCAAGGAACTCTATTCGCTCTTCGATGCGCGAGGCACCGATCCCGGCGGGGCCATGAGCATGGATCCCTCCGGGCTGACTCCGTTTATCGACGCGCGGTATTTTCAGTTTGCTTACGGAGATGTGAGCAAAGGCGAACGCGTTATTGATTCCCAATATGCGTCGAATACAAAGTATGTCGGCAAGGGGGCTCGCGGGTTTGATAAGTTGTTTGGCGTCAACTTTGCGGACGGACGGATCAAAGGGTATGATCTTTTCATGCCGGGCGGTGGGATGGAGAAGACGTTTTATGTGCAATGCGTGCGCGGGAATCCCGCCTACGGCAAAAATGATTTTCAGGACAACAGCGACGGCACGATCACAGACCGCGCCACCGGGTTGATGTGGGCGAAGGCGGATAGCGGACGGGGCATGAATTGGAAGGATGCCCTCGCCTGGGTGCAGAATAAGAATGCGGAGAAACTTTTCGGTTACGGCAACTGGCGGCTTCCGAACGTCAAGGAGTTGCAGAGCATCGTGGATTACGCGCGCTCGCCCGACACGACGAATTCTCCCGCCATAGATCCGGTCTTCAAATGCACGACGATAACCAACGAAGGCGGTAAGGCGGATCACCCATATTATTGGTCGTCGACGACTCACGCGGGATTCCATGGTGGCGGGGCGGCGATGTATGTGGCTTTCGGACGTGCGGCTGGGTGGATGTCATCTCGCGCGATGGCTGGAGGACCGCCAGAACGGCGGGGAGGCCCCCCCGAGGGCAGACCGCCAGATCCTGAGGGGGCCGATTTTCATCTTGTCGATGTGCATGGTGCCGGCTCGCAGCGAAGCGATCCGAAGGCCGGTGACCCGGCGATGTTCCCCTGCGGCCGAGGCCCGCAGGGCGATGTCATCCGCATCAATAACTTTGTGCGGTGCGTTCGAAATGCAGATAAATCCTCCCGATAATTATGATGAACCGTATTGCAATTCTCGGAGTGACCAGTGCGATCTGGCTCGCAGCCAGCCATGTGGCCGCAGGCAAACAACCCAACTTTGTCATCATCCTCGGCGAAGGTCACGGCTGGAGCAGCACATCGGTTCAGATGGACGACGCCGTTCCAGCCTCGAAGAGCGCGATCCTCAGCACTCCGAACATGGAGACCCTCGCAAAGGGCGGAATGCGGTTTGCGAATTTTTATGCAGCGTCGCCGCGGTGCACCCCATCGCGGGCGGCCCTCTTTACCGGGAAAAGCCCCGCCGCATTGCACATGACATTTGTCGGCGAGGGAAAGAAGGACAGCGGAGAAAACCTGAACGCACGACTGATCCCGCCAGCCAGCTCGATCGATCTCCCCACTGCCGAGACAACGATTGCAAAGCTGCTCAAAGCTGACGGGTATGCGACGGCGCACTTCGGAAAATGGCATGTCGGGCGTGTCGATCCCGGCCAATATGGGTTTAATGAAAGCGATGGCCCGACCAACAACGCCAGTCCGGACAACGTCCCGAACCCTCATCCCAAAGAGCTCTTCGGCATGACCGAGCGCGGGATGGATTTCATGGCGAAGGAGGTCAAGGCAGGCAAGCCGTTCTACCTTCAGTTGTCGCACTACGCGTCGCGTCATGCGGATGGGGTTCGTCAGGAGTCGGTGGATGCCGTCAAATCCGGAAACGCAGGCCTGCCCCCCCGGGAAATCTTCGAAGCCGCGGCCGATCGGGATCTCGATACGGCTTTCGGGATGATCCTAAAAAAAATCGACGAGCTGGGGATCGCTGGCAATACCTATGTGATCTTCACGACCGATCATGGCGCTCCGGGTAAAAACCCACCGTTGGTTGGCGGCAAGGGAACGGTTTCCGAAGGCGGGATTCGCGTGCCGTTTATCATTCGTGGGCCCGGGATTCAGGCAGGTGCCTGCTCGCACGTCCGGGCGGAAGGCGAGGATATTTTTCCAACGATTGCGGCATTGGCTGGGGTGACCCAACCTTTGCCCAAGGGGATCGAAGGCGGGAGCCTCGCGACGGTGCTCGCCAATGGCGGGAAGGGAAGTGTCAAACGCCCTCGCGAGGAGTTCGTGGTTCACTTTCCTCACTACGACAAAGACTTCATCGGGCCGGCGTCGGCTATTCTGTTAGGCGATTTCAAGCTGATCCGCATCTACGAAACCGGCGCGGTACGGCTATACAACATTGCTCAGGATCCCGGCGAACGCCACGACTTGGCCATGGAAATGCCCGACAAAGCCAAGGAGCTGAACCAACGGCTTGCCGACTATCTCGTTTCCGTGAATGCGCAGATGGCGACGCCCAACGGGAATTACGATCCTTCCAAACCGACCGAATCCAAACATGGTGGAAAAAGGAAGTTGGAGCTATGAGAACCTTGTTGATAATGCTGGCAGCTGTGTTTGTTGCGCAAGCAGGCGACGTGCCACCCGAGCGAAAGGGCGGATCCAAGCAGCCCGTTCAGGACTCGAAATGCAATGATGTGCCGGGGCATCCGTTTGATGTGATTCTTGGTCGTCCGACAGCGGATTCCGTCACGGTGAGCGTGCTCAGCTATGAAGATGCCGAGGGATTCATTGCATACGGCGTGAAGGCGGGAACACTGCAAGCCAAGACCCCCGTGCAGTCGTTCAAAAAAGGAGAACCGCTGGAAATTGTTCTCACGGGACTGCAAGCAAACTCCCGGTATTTCTATCAGTTGCGCCTAGGGCAAACGATCTGCCCGGAATATTCGTTTCAGACGGCCCGGGCACCGGGTGTCCCGTTCACGTTCACCATCACGGCAGACTCGCATCTCGACGCCAATACCGATCCTGAGCTCTATAGGAAGACTCTTGCGAGTGCGCTGGCCGGAAAGCCGGATTTTCACATCGACCTCGGCGATACGTTCATGACTGAGAAGCACGTCAGCCCAGAGGCTGCCGCCCGGCAATATCTTGCCCAGCGCTATTACTTTGGTGAGATCTGCCATTCGTCGCCCCTCTTCTTCGTGCTAGGTAATCACGATGGAGAGAGTCCGAGAGGACGAAGCGTCGACCCGCTTGCTATTTGGTCGAATCAGATTCGCAAACACTACTACCCAAATCCTACTCCCGACAAGTTCTACTCGGGCGACACCTTTCAACATCCGCAGCTCGGGCTGTTGCAGGATTACTATGCTTGGGAGTGGGGCGACGCGCTCTTTGTCGTTCTCGATCCCTTCTGGTTTGCACAAAAGCCGCATGGGCGAGGGGACATCTGGAAACGCTCGCTTGGCCAGGAGCAATATCAATGGCTCAAGCGCACGCTCGAGACCAGCCGCGCGAAATTCAAGTTTGTTTTTATTCATCATCTTGTTGGCGGAGCCGATGAGCAAAATCGCGGCGGGGCCGAAGCGGCGGCGTTTTACGAGTGGGGCGGAAAAAATGCCGACAGCACCGATGGTTTCGTTCAAAACCGGCCCGGATGGGCCGCGCCGATCCACGAACTTCTGGTCAAAAACAAAGTGAACATCGTCTTTCACGGCCACGACCACCTCTACGCCAAGCAAGATCTCGACGGGATCGTCTATCAGGAGGTTCCTCAACCCGGCTACCCAGGCAACGGCAAGGTCCCGAGGTCGGCAGCCGAATACGGCTACTTGAGCGGAACCATTCTGGGAAGCTCCGGCCACCTGCGAGTGACTGTTTCTCCGGAAACGACCCTGGTCGAATATCTTCAATCTGAACCGGCGCCCGATTCGCGCTCGCAGATTGCGGATAGTTACACGGTAAAGCCCCGGTGAATCGAAGATGCCATTATGATTTATTTTTCGTTTCAATGAGCAGGCATTGTACCGGCAGACGGCACCACGCATGTCGTCCGCGGCAACGATTTTTGTTTTTCAGTTCCATTCATGAAATCGCCCGCCGGTTTGACGATTCGCATCCCGACCCCGCAAAGGGGGGGGATCCAAGACTGTCGCCCCGCAAAGGGATCTGAAAAAATCCTGTTTATTAATGGATGGTCGGGCTACAGTATCGGGGCAGCCCTTGAGGCAACCCTGCCAGACAAAAGCGATGACCGCGATTTTTCCAACAGATATTCGGACGGCTTCGGATCATGTGATCGCCCAGGCCCGGCGGATTTCGGAGTGGAAAGAAATCCGCGGGCTCATGGATGCCATTCCAGACATCCTGCTTGCGTTGAATCCCACCCGGCAAATTGTTTTTGCGAACAGGGCGGCACTGGATTTTTTTCATGCCGCCGACGGGCCGGAGATCTGGGGAAAACGTCCCGGCGAAGCGGCGGGATGCCTTCACAGCACGGACACTCCCGGCGCGTGCGGCGATTCCGAGGCCTGCAAGGTTTGCGGCGCCTTTCGGGCAATTGTCGGAGGTCTGCAAGGCGACACTCCCGTTGAAGAATGCCGCATGCTGCTCTCCGGCGGCACGCCTCTCGACCTCCGGGTCAGCGCGCGCCCGTTTGAACTGGACGGGGAAAGCTTTGTCTTTCTTTCCATCCAGGACATCAGCGATGAAAAACGGCGTCAGATCCTCGAAAAAATCTTTTTCCACGACCTGCTGAACACGGCCGGCGGCTTGCAATCGGTCGGAGACATCATGGAGCTTGCCGGCCCCGAGGAATTCCGCGAATTGCGGGGGCTCGTCGCCACGCTCTCCGAACAACTCGTCGATGAAATCCGCGCCCAGCGCGAACTCCTTGCCGCCGAGCGGGGCGAACTGCAGGTCGAGAGGCAGCCCGTCAACAGCCGCGATGCCGTTGACCACGTGATCGCGACTTATCTCAAACACCCGGCCTGCGAGGGCAAAACGATTCGTGCCGCCACGGCGTGCGACCCGATCTCGTTTTTCTCCGATTTCCCCCTCCTGCTGCGGGTTCTTGGCAACCTGGTAAAAAATGCGCTGGAGGCCAGCCGTGTGGATCGGGTGGTCACGCTGGGCTGCCGCGGGTTGTCCTCGGAAAAAGTGGAATTCTTCGTCCACAACGACGGGGAGATCCCCCGCACGGCACAGCTCCAGATTTTCAACCGTTCTTTCAGCACAAAAGGAAGCGGCCGCGGACTCGGAACCTACAGCGTCAAGCTCCTTACCGAACGTTTCCTTCGCGGGAAGGCCCGATTCACTTCCGCACTCGAGGAGGGAACCACGTTTTTTGTGGAATTCCCGATCAAACCCTGACTCCGCGGAAGACAAGATGACCGTTCAGCCCCGGCAGGGCGACCGCAGGGCTCGCAGAGAAAAAGCGGATCTCGCCGCAAAACTTGCCGCCTTTATCCTGCCGGAAAAAAGTGACGAGCCCTCACGGGAATCAATCGACAAGGAGTCCGGATCAATTTTAGGCTCTCGCCCGCGATGAAAATGACCTTTCCCCGATTGGCGTGTCTGTGCGCCGTTTTAACGGCCGCATCAATTCACTCGGCATCCGCCCTTGAATCCCGGCCGACCGCGACCGTCGAGCAACGCCTCTCGGCGATGGAGGCGTATTTCAGCAACACCGATCCCACCGAAACCCTGAAGGATGCCAACGGAAAAATTCCCGCGGGGCTGACGACGCCGTCGGTGGGGGTTCCCGGCCCGGGCCACAACACCTGGATGATGATTTCCGCCGCGCTCGTTTTGTTCATGACGCTTCCGGGCCTCGCGATTTTCTACGGCGGGCTGGTGCGGCGGAAAAATGTTCTTTCCATTCTCGCGCAGTGCCTGGGCGTGACTTCGATGGTGACAGTGATCTGGTGGGTGGGCGGGTATTCCCTGGCGTTCGCCCATGGCAACGCGTTCGTCGGCGGGATGGATTTCGCCTTTTTGCGCGGGGTCACCTCCAAGCCGAACCCCGACTTTTCCCCCTGGGTGTCGCAGAATGTCTTTTCGATGTTTCAGTTGATGTTCGCGATTATCACGCCGGCCCTGATCGTCGGGGCCGTGGCCGAGCGGATGCGCTTCCAGGCGATCCTGACCTTCATCGGACTCTGGATGGTTTTCGTTTATTTTCCCATCACCCACATGGCGTGGGGTCCCGATGGCCTCATGAACGGCGTCTGGAATCCCGTGGCAAAAATCCGGGCGATCGACTTCGCGGGCGGAACCGTGGTGGAAATGGCGTCCGGGTGGAGCTCGCTGGCGCTCTGTCTGATTGTCGGTCGCCGGATGGGATACGGGCGCGAGCTCTTCGCGCCGCACAGCATGGTCTTTTGTATGGTTGGCGCCGGCATGCTCTGGGTCGGATGGTATGGCTTCAATGCCGGCAGCGCGATTGCCGCCGACGGGGTTGCATCGACCGCGTTCATTGCCACGACGCTCGCCGGTGCGGTCGCCAGCGGCTCATGGGCTTTTGCCGAATATCTGACGCGCGGCAAAGCGAGCGTGCTCGGGTTTTGTTCGGGCATCGTTTCCGGTCTGGTGGCCATCACGCCGGCCTGCGGGTTTGTCACCCCCGGCGGCGCGATGATCATCGGAATTCTCGGCGGTCTCATCCCGTTTTTTGCCGTCTATAAATTAAAAGCCTGGTTTGCCTACGACGATTCGCTCGACGTGTTTGGCATTCACGGCGTGGCCGGAACGCTCGGTCTGGTTCTTACCGGCCTCCTCGCCGACGCGTCGGTGAACCCGAATCTTATCGGCGCGGCGGCCCGGGCGAACGGCCTAGCCCAGCTCGTCGGAAACGGTCTCTGGCTCGAACAACTCAAAGCCATAGGAATCACCTTCACCATCGCCGTTGTCGGCACGGCGGCGGCCGCCTATTTTGTCAAAGCGATCATGCCCGTGCGGATCACGCCGGAGGAAGAACACTCCGGCCTCGACCTCGCCGAGCACGGAGAAGAGGGGTATATCCTGTGAGACCTCCGCTCAGGCAAACATTTCCGTGCGGGGCTTTTCTTTTTTATTGAGGGCTTTGCGCAGCTTGCCGAGGGCGATGTTCTGGAGCTGGCGGATCCGCTCGCGCGTCACACGGAATTTCACTCCGACTTGTTCGAGGGTTTTCGGTTTTTTTCCGTCGAGTCCGAAGCGGGAGTTGATGATCCGTCGCTCGCGATCATCGAGCACCTCGAGAAGATCGCCGACTTCGTTGCGGAGGTCCTTGTCGCGAAGCATCTCGAAGGGATCCTGCGCCCCGGTGTCGCCGACCAGATCGCCAAAAGCCGTCGAGTCGTCGTCGCCGATCGGTTGGTCGAGCGAGGTTGGCCGGATGGCGGCGGTTTTGAGGGCGGAGACTTTGCCCGCCGCCAACCCGATCTCCTCGGCCAGTTCGTCGTCGGTTGGTTCGCGTCCGAGTTCTTCCGTCATCTGATTGGAAACCCGGCGCATTTTGGAAATTTTGTCCACCAGATGAACCGGGAGACGGATTGTTTTGCTTTGGTTCGCAAGGGCGCGCTTGATCGACTGCTTGATCCACCAAGCCGCATAGGTGCTCAGCTTTCCGCCCTTCTTGGGATCGAAACGTTCGACCGCCTTCATGAGTCCGATGTTGCCTTCGGAAATGAGATCAAGGAGCGGGAGGCCGTAATTGCTGTAGTCCCGCGCAATTTTAACAACGAGACGCAAATTCGAGCGCACCATGAGCGAGCGGGCCGCCTGATCACCGCGCTTGATTTTCCGCGCAAGCCGGACTTCCTCCCCGACGGTTAGGAGCGGAAACCGCCCGATCTCCCGAAGGTAGAGTTGAAACCCCGTGTCTGAATCTTCAATAGCCATAAGTTTCCCTTCTAACATTCAACAGTTGCAAACCGCCATCCATGCCCTTAAATTCCCCGGTTGATCTGGAATATTTCATTTTTCTACAGGTTCAGACAGACCGGCAGCCGGAATGTTCAAAAATATGGCCGGTCCGCCCGCCCCGCTCACAAACACCGCGGAATTTTCGGGTTTTTGGCACAATTCCGGATGATCGCGCTTTACAGGGAAATCTTGGAACGGTGATAGTGCCCCCATTGCATGAATAGAGAAATCGGGATGGGATTGGCCGGCTTCGGCACGGTGGGGGCTGGTGTGTATAAAAATCTGGCCCGCAACGGCGCGCTCCTCGAGCAACGTTTGGGCGTGCGTTTCGCCGTGCGCCGGATTGCGGTCAGGGATCTCCAAAAGAAACGGGACATCCCCGCGCCGACGGCATTGTTCACCAACCGTCTCGAAGACCTGCTGGCCGACCCGAAAATTCAAGTTGTCGTCGAACTGATGGGGGGCATCGAGATTCCGCTCCGCTTTGTCAAAAACGCCATCGCGGCGGGAAAAATGGTGATCACGGGGAACAAGGCGCTTCTTGCCGAGCACGGTCGTGAGATTTTCGCCCTGGCGCACGAGCGGAAGGTGCCGGTGTTCTATGAGGCGGCGGTGGCCGGCGGCATTCCGATCATCAAAACCGTGCGCGAGGCCTTTGTCGGAAACCGGTTTGAGACGATCCACGGGATTCTCAACGGCACGAGCAACTACATTTTGACCCGCATGACCGACGCCGGGCTCGATTTCGCGCCGGCTCTCGCCGAGGCCCGGCAGCTTGGTTATGCGGAGGCCGATCCGACATTGGACGTGAACGGATGGGATGCCGCCCACAAGGCGATCATTCTCGCTTCGCTCGCCTACGGGTTCTGGATCGAGCCGGAAAAAGTTCTGGTGTCGGGGATCGGGGAAGTGACGGCCGCGGACATCCGGTTTGCCAATGAACTCGGCTACCGGATCAAATTACTGGCAACGATCAAAGCCGACGGTCCCGGCGGCATCGAAGTGCGCGTGGTGCCGACCCTGATTCCGAAAACCCATGTGCTGGCCTCGGTCAACGGGGTTTTCAATGCGGTCGCGATCCGGGGGGACATCGTCGGCGATGCCTTGTTTTATGGACGCGGGGCCGGGCAGGATCCGACGTCCAGTGCTGTCCTGGGCGACCTGGCCGAAGCGGCGGCGGCCTTGGAGTCGCCCCGCACGTGCTACGGGTTCACCTCGCACGGCCTCTACGGGAGCTGCAAGCCGGTGGAAGAAGCGGTCTCCAAATACTATCTGCGCCTCCGGGTCGAAGACCGTCCGGGCGTTCTGGCCCAAATTGCCGGAGCGCTGGCCGCCGCCGAAATCGGGATCCTGTCGGTGATCCAGCCCGAGAGCCCGGCCGAAGGCCCTGTTCCTCTCGTTCTCACGCTCCACGACGCCCCGTTCGGCCGCATGCGGTCGGCCGTTGCGACACTTGCCGGGCTGCCTTGCGTGAAAGGTTCTCCGCTCCTCCTCCACATGGAATCCTTTTCATGAATCCTCCGGCCCTTCTCCACGACCGCGGCGTGATCCATCGCTACCGCGCCCACCTGCCCGTCACCGATGCCACGCCGGTCATCTCACTCAACGAAGGTTCGACCCCGCTGATCTTCTCTCCCCGGCTGAGCGAAAGAACCGGCGCCGAGGTCTATATCAAATTCGAAGGGCTCAATCCCACCGGCTCGTTCAAGGATCGGGGGATGACGGTCGCTCTCTCGAAAGCTGTCGAACGGGGCGCGCAAACGGTCATCTGCGCCTCCACCGGGAATACGTCCGCCGCTGCGGCCGCCTATGCCGCCCGCGCGGGCATCCAGTGCGCGGTCATCCTTCCGGCCGGAAAAATCGCGACAGGAAAGCTGGTGCAGGCGTTCATCTACGGGGCCAAAGTTGTGGCGATCCGGGGGAATTTTGATGATGCGCTGCGGCTCGTGCGCGAGTTTGGCGGCGTGGAAGATGTCGCGATCGTCAACTCGATCAACCCCGACCGGATCGAAGGCCAGAAGACGGCTTCCTTCGAAATCATCGAGGAACTCGGCGACGCGCCGGACGTGCATATCCTCCCGGTGGGCAACGCCGGAAATATCACCGCCTACTGGAAGGGTTACAAAGAATTTCATGCGGGCGGGCGCTCGGCCCGGCTGCCGAAAATGGTTGGCTTCCAGGCCGCCGGATCGGCGCCGATTTTTCATGGCCATCCGGTCGAACCGCACACCATCGCCACGGCGATTCGCATTGGAAATCCGGCGAGCTGGCAGGGCGCGAACATCGCGGTTGCGGAATCCGGCGGCTGCATCGACATCGTCACCGACCAGGAAATCCTTGAGGCCCAGCGGTGGCTCGCCTCGAACGAGGGGGTCTTTGTCGAGCCGGCCAGCGCGGCCAGCGTGGCGGGGCTTCTCAAATGCCTTTCGCCCGCCCGTTGTGCGGCCTGCCCGTTTGGCGCGGCGCTCCGCCCCGGCGCGCGCGTGGTTCTCACCGTTACCGGACACGGGCTCAAGGACCCCGATGCCCCCGTGAAACACGCGGGGTTTGCCCCGATTGAGGCGGATGCGGACTTGACCGCAGTGCGCCGGATCATCGATAAATCCTGACTCGGTACTTTCACCCAATGCCCTTGATTGTCCAAAAGTATGGCGGCACGTCCGTTGGAAATCCGGAAAGGATCCTGAATGTCGCCCGCCGTGTCGTCGAGACGCAGAAGGCCGGGAACTCCGTTGTCGTGGTGGTTTCCGCCATGTCCGGAGTTACCGACGGCCTGATCAAGCTGGCGAAACAGGTTTCCGAAGCTCCGCCCGACCGCGAGATGGATGTCCTCCTGGCCACCGGCGAGCAGACGACGATCGCGCTCACCGCCATGGCGATCAACGCGATCGGGGGCCGGGCGGTTTCCCTCACGGGCGCACAGGCCGGCATCCTCACCGATGGCCTCCATATGAAAGCGAAGATCGCCAATATTTCGCCGCGCCAAATCCGCAAGCACCTCAACGAAGGCTTGATTTGCATCGTGGCCGGATTCCAAGGCCAGACGCTTCAGGGCCAGATCACCACGCTGGGACGCGGAGGCTCCGACCTCACCGCGATCGCCGTCGCCGCCGCGCTCAAGGCCGGGATGTGCGAGATCTACACCGATGTGGACGGCGTTTATACCTGCGACCCGCGCGTCGTGCCCGACGCGAAAAAGCTGGACGTCATCTACTACGACGAGCTCCTTGAGATGGCGAGTTCGGGCTCGAAAGTCATGCAGTCGCGATCGGTCGAATTCGCGAAAAAATTCAAAGTGCCCTTCGAGGTACGCAGCAGTTTCAACACCAACCGGGGAACCCTTGTGAAAGAAGAACCAATCGGACTCGAAAACGTCGTCGTCCGCGGCATCAGCATCGAACGCAACCAGGCGAAAGTGACCATCACGAACGTGCCGGACAAGCCGGGCACGGCCTCGCGGATCTTTACCGCGCTTTCCGACGCCCACGTGATCATCGACGTCATCGTGCAGAACGTTTCCGTAAGCGGCACAACCGACATCTCGTTCACGATGAACGGCGACGAACTCACCAAAATGGGCCGCCTCATCGACGATGTGGCCGCGGAAATCGGCGCCGGAACCGTCATCAAAAAAGGCGGGATCGCGAAGCTCAGCGTCGTGGGGATCGGCATGCGCTCGCACTCGGGGGTCGCCGCAAAACTTTTTGAATGCCTCGGGCATGGCGGGGTCAATATCCAGATGATCTCGACCTCGGAAATTAAAATTGCCGTGATCATCGACGAAGACAAAATCGAGAAGGCGGCGCGGCTCGCCCACGCCGCGTTCGGGCTTTCGGATGCGGCCACGGCATGAAGGTATGAATCCTCCCCCGCCACTTCCGGATCGCTGCCTGAGCGTCGTCATTCCCGTCTTCAACGAGGAAAAGACGCTCGCTTTTATTCTGGGGGTCGTCCTGCGCCAGCCGAACGTGGCGGAAGTCATCGCGGTGGACGACGCCTCGCGCGACCGCTCGTGGGAAGTTCTCACGGCGGCCGCCGTCGGTGAGCCCCGGCTCAAGATCGCCCGCCATCCGCACAATCAGGGGAAAGGCGCGGCCTTGCGCACGGGAATCGCCCTCTGCACCGCGCCGGTCGTCGTCATTCAGGATGCCGATCTCGAATACGATCCGGAAGAATACCCGCTCCTCCTGAAGCCTATTTTTCAAGGCAAGGCGGACGTTGTTTTCGGCTCGCGGTTTCTCGGAGCGAACGCGCATCGCGTGCTTTATTTCTGGCACTCGATCGGTAACCAGGTTCTCACCCTCTGCTCGAACATGGCGACAAACCTCAACCTCTCGGACATGGAATCCTGCTACAAAATGTTCCGCCGCGAGGTCATCCAGGCGATCCCGATCGAGGAAAACCGCTTCGGGTTCGAGCCCGAGATCACGGCGAAGATCGCAAAAACCGACGCCCGCATTTACGAGGTCTCGATTTCCTATCACGGGCGGACGTATGCCGAGGGAAAAAAGATCACGTGGAAAGACGGCGTCCGCGCCCTCTGGTGCATCGCCAAATACAGCCTCCTCCATTGAACGCGTTCCTTCTTCCGGGAGCATTCCGGCGGGGCGGTCGGCGTCAGCACTGTCCCTCATAAAAACATGGCCAAAGCGGAAATTGGATTTGAACGCAAGTTGGAGGACGGCACCACCCGGAGCGTCTATGTCGCCCACAATGGCGGGCAGTACCGCTTTTTCGCGCGGGTGAAGCGCTTCGACAATTGGCAACCGGTGAAGGAGCCGCCGATCGAGGACTGGCTGGAATTCTTGGATTGCGTGCGCCGACGGATCGCGCGACGAAAGCTGATGCAGCCGGAGGAAACGCGCGTCATGCAGTGCATCCACGAGCGTTTTCCCGCGCACGAATTCTGATCTTTGGCGCGAAGGCGGCTCTCCGCGCGCCCCTCATGCTTTCCGGCCTTCTTTTTCCGGCTGGCCCACCGGCGCGGGATCGCTTAGATTTTTGGTTCCAACGGAAATGAAAGATCAAGAAACAGACCCCCGGATCCGGGTGCTCGCATCGGAAGTTGCCACCGGACGGGCTGCCGATTTGGTTGCCGAAATGATGGAGACCGCGATGCGGCTCGGGCGCGACCACGCCGGCATGGGAGAACTCAAACTCATGAGCCGTGCGCTGCGCGAAATGCGCTACGCGTCGAGCGTTTTTTCGCGTTACCAGGGGGTGCGCAAAGTCGCCGTCTTTGGAAGCGCCCGCACGAAGCCGCAAGAGGAGGAATACAAACTCGCCCGCGCGTTTGCCGCCAAGATTGTGGAACACGACTTCATGGTCATCACGGGCGGAGGCGATGGCATCATGGGTGCCGCACAGCTGGGGGCCGGTGCCGAAAAAAGTTTCGGCCTGAATATCCGTCTGCCGTTCGAGCAGCGGCCGAACGAAGTGATCCACGACGACCCGAAGCTCATCAACTTCAATTATTTTTTCACCCGGAAGCTGAATTTTGCCAAGGAAACCCACGCCTTCGTGCTGTTCCCCGGCGGGTTTGGCACGCACGACGAGGGCTGCGAAATCCTGACGCTCATGCAGACCGGGAAGATGCCGATCGTTCCGATGGTCATGCTCGACCGTCCGAACGGCTACTACTGGGAAACATGGCGGCGATTCATTGTCAACGACCTGCTCGACCACGGGCTCGTCTCGCTGACCGACTTCCACTTTTTCCACATCACGCATGACTTGGATGACGCCGTGCGGGTGATCACGCAGTTCTACCGCAACTTTCACTCGTATCGTTGGGTTCGCGAAAAGATGGTTGTGCGGATCCGGCGCGCGCTCACGCCGGCGGCGATCGCGGATTTGAATGCCCGCTTCGACCCGCTTCTCGCGTCCGACCGGATCGTGCAGACCACGCCGCTTCCGGAGGAACGCGACGAAACCCAGCTTGCCCAGCTTCCGCGCATCGTCCTCATCCCGCACAAAAAGGACTTCGGCTCGATCCGGCTTTTCCTCGACGCGCTGAATACGGCGGAAACACAATCCGCATGAACCGCCGCCTCTTCCTCACGGCCCTCGCCGCCCTGCCGGCCACCGCCTTTGCCGGAAAATCCAAAGCGGATGCGGCACACATCTTCGGGAAAATCCAATTTGTGACGAGCTTCCCGGATTACAAGGTCAAGGTCGTGGAAAGTTTTCCCGATCTCAAAGTTCAGGTCGTCGAGGCGTTCGCCGACAAGCCGGGCAAGTGGCAGATCGTCAATTCGTTTCCGGATTACAAAATCCAGATCGTGGAGGCGTTTCCCGACTTCACAATCCGGTTCGTGACGAGTTTCCCCGGCCCGGCGTAATGCGGTCGGTCGTCCCGGCTATGCGGCCCGCTTCGGCAGGTGCCGCGTGCAATACTCATGCCCGTCGGCGGCGACCCGGAACTCGGCATCGGGGTCGGTCTGCTCCGTGATACCGCAGACCCCGCAGCGGTGGAGCGATTCGTTGGCCGGAACCCGCGCGGCTTCAAACCGGGCGCGGCGCTCCCGGACTTTTTGCTTGTCGAACGTTCCCCTCACAAACGACGGGCCGAAGAAAAGCAGGTAGTTTCCGAGGCACATCACCACGATCATCTTCTCGGACAACGGCCCGAGCACGAGCACGGACAACGGCAGCAGCAGGCTGAACAGCGCCACCCACTTGATTTTTACCGGAAGAATCAGGAACAAAAGGATCTCAAGGTTCGGTGCCAGCGTCGCCACGGCAAGAAACAGCGACAGATTGAGAAATAAATTTCCCCCGGAAGCTCCGAAGAGGAGAGCCGATCCGACACAGAGAAGCATGCCCAGAAAATAATAGGCATTCAGGCGGAACGTGCCCCAGGTCGCCTCCAGCAGGTCGCCGATCCACCATGTGAACATCAGGTAAAAGAGGATCCAGAAGAAATCTTTCGTCTCGGGCAGGAAAATCCAGCTCACGAGCCGCCAGACCTCGCCGCGCAGGATCGCGGCCCGGTCGAGAGCCAGAACCTGCGCGTAGTCGGGAGTGATGTGGACAAGAAGAAAGACCAGGGCATTGAGCGCCACGACGTAGCGGATCAATCCCGGAATGGCGAAGCGCGACAGCGCGCGTTCAAGTCGGTCAAAGACGGTCATGGTGGCCAGCAGACTCATTGCGGGCGGGGGCGGTTGTAAAGCGCAGACTCTGGCCGAAGGAAATGACGATCGGGATTGCGTCGTTCTCCGGAGACCTGCTACAGAGAGTGCCATGTTGAGAATCCGAGCCTTTCAAGGCCTGAGCCCGAAACCCGAACGCGCCGCGCAGGTCGCCTGCGTGCCCTACGATGTGGTGAACCGCGAGGAGGCCGCCGCACTGACGGCAGGGAACCCGCGGAACCTCATGCATGTGGATCGCGCGGAGATCGACCTTCCGCCGGAGACCGATCCGTATTCCGACGCCGTCTATGCCGCCGCCAAGGCCGCCTTGGATCGGCTCGTCCGCGAGGGCGCGCTGGTTCGCGACGGCGGGCCTTGTCTTTATCTCTATCGCCAGCAGATGGGCGAACACCAGCAGACCGGCGTTGCGGCGGTCTGCCATATCGAAGACTACGAAAACGACATCATCCGCAAACACGAAAAGACGCGGCGCGACAAGGAGGACGACCGCACGCGACTCATCGGCACGCTCGCGGCAAATACCGGTCCGGTCTTTCTGACCTACCGCGAACGCGAGGACATCGACCGCCTTGTCGCCGCCGAGACGGCCCGTCCCCCGCTTCACGATTTCACAGCGCCCGATGGCATCCGCCACACCACTTGGCGGATCGAAGGCAAAGAACTCGTCCGCGCCTTTGCTTCCGTGCCGCTGGCGTATGTGGCCGACGGCCACCACCGCAGCGCCAGCGCGGCGCGGGTCGGACGCGAGCGGCGGGAGGCCAACCCGCACCACACCGGCCAGGAGGACTACAACTGGTTCCTCTGCGTTCTCTTCCCCGCCAACCAGCTCCGCATTCTGCCCTACAACCGCGTCGTGGCCGACCTGAACGGCCGAACCCCCGAAGCCTTTCTCAAGGCGGTGCGGGAGCGCTTCGAGGTTTCGGAAAAAGCCCCGGCATCGCCCGCGGCTCCCGGACAGGTCAGCCTGTTCCTCGGTGACCGCTGGATCGGGCTCACCTGGAAGCCCGCGCCGGATGCCGATCCCGTTTCGCGCCTCGACGCAAGCGTGCTCCAGGACAACCTGCTGGCACCGATCCTCGGGATCGACGACCCCCGCACCAACAAGCGGATCGATTTTGTGGGGGGCATCCGCGGCACCGACGCATTGGAAGAACGCGTGAAGAGCGGCGGCGCGGCGGTTGCGTTTTCCCTGTTCCCGGTCACGGTTGACCAGCTTATGGACATCGCCGATGCCGGCCAAATCATGCCGCCGAAGAGCACCTGGTTCGAACCCAAGCTCCGATCGGGACTTTTTATCCACACTTTTTCCCACTGATTATGAAGCGATCCCTTTTGACAATTGTTCTGGCGGGGTTCTGCCTTGTGGCGGCGGGCGGCAGCGCGCGGGCGCAGGTTCAAAAAGAATACATTTTGGTGAGCGGAGGGCCTTCGCTCATCGAGTGGGAGAAATACAAAGGGACGCCGCATGACGTCTGGTGGGGAAACTTCATTCGCGCCGCCCGCGTGCGCATCGAACAAATCCGCAAGGAGCAGGGGCCGGACGCCCTCATCACCTGGCTTGTCTACAAGGCCGGCTACCTCCGCCGCGCCCAACGTCAGGACAAGTCCGACCTCGTCGGCAACATCACCTCGGTTCGGGACAAATACAAAGTCAACCTCGTCTGGATCGGCTCGGGAAAGGATGTCATCGGCTACCTGAACGCCGGACGTCCGCGCGATCAGGTCAAAATTGCCGGCTTCGAGTTTTTCGGACATTCAAATCGCGCGTGTTTCATGTTCGATTACAGCAACGAGGTGGACAGCGCCTCGAAGAGCTGGCTGCACGAGACCGAGCTCGCGAACATCCACCGGGGGCTTTTCACGCGCGACGCCTTCGTCAAAAGCTGGGGCTGCCACACCGGAGAAGAAATGAGCAAATTCTGGCGCCGGGCCACCGGCAAACGGATGATCGGCGCGATCGGCAAAACCAACTACGCCGACGGCCATCTCCGCGGATGGATCCCGGCCCTCAGCGAGGGCGCGCATTGGGGTGGGTAGGGCTCAACCCGAAAAATGTTTTTGAACCACGGAGTTCAGGAGAACACAGAGGGAAATCATAAAAACAAGCCGCACATATTTATCCCGCCCCATAGACCGTCCTTCCTCATATCTCCGTGGTGAGTAATCGCCGGATCCCGGACTCAATCGACCTTGTCGGCCACGTAGATCGTGTAGGCGAAGCGCTTGGCATTTGGATAGGCCTTGGCCGGGACGACTTCGACCTCAAAGCCGGCCTGGATCAGACGCTCGTGAAATGCCCGGTCGGCGTAGGACGACCAGATCGCGGCCCGCCCGCCGGTTTTCAACGCGGCGGCAATTTTCAGAATGCCTTTGTGCTGGTAGATCCGGGTGTTTTCTTTTTGGACCATGCCGGCCGGACCGTTGTCGATGTCGAGGAGGATGGCATCGTAGCTCGCGTGCGGCGCGCTTGTGATCGCGTTCCACACGTCGCCGTTCAGGATCCGCGTGCGCGGGTCGTCCAATAACGCGCCGTTCAGACCGGCCAGAAATGTCCGGTTCCACTCGACCACCTCGGGCAGGAGCTCGGCAACATGGACGGTGACATTCGGCCCCGCTTTTTCCAGCACGCTTTTCAAGGTGAACCCGAGTCCCAGCCCGCCGATCAAACACCGCGATCCCGGTCGCCGGGCAAGGAGTCCCCCGGCCAGATCGCCGAGCAGCGTCTCGGAGGCGGTCACAGCGGAATGCATCACCTCGCGGCCGTTGAGGCGAATGCAAAAAGTGCCGTCGTGAGCGTGCAGGGAAAACCGGTGCCCATCCGGGGTCTTCGTTTCAGCGAGTTTGATATTCGGCTTCATGGCGGGGTCGGCTGGAGGCATCCCATCCTCTGCACACAGACCGCCGATGGCAAGCCGCAGAACCAAACGCACGCGCCGGAAACGCAAAAGGGGCCGGGTCTATATTTTCAACATTGCAAAACGTGATGGTTTCTTTACGAATCCACAATCATGGCCAGAAAACCGAGATGGGAGTTCGAGGGCGCGATTTATCATGTGTTCAACAGAGGGAACTGCCGGAAGGATTTGTTTTTCGACGAGGGAGATGCCGGGGCATTTGAAAAAGCGCTTTTTGAGGTCTGCGAGAAATGCCGGTGGATCGTTCATGCGTATGCGGTGATGCGCAATCAGTTCCATCTGGCCGTGGAGACTCCGGAAGCCAATTTGGCGAGCGGGATGGCATGGTTGCAGGGAACGTTTGCGAACCGCTTCAACCGCGTCCACGGCGAGAGAGGGCACGTCTTTCAGAGCCGATACAAAAGCCTCCTGGTTGAGGAGGGCCGCCCGCTGCTGGGCTTGGTCAACTTCATTCACCTCAGCCCGGTGAGGGCCGGGATGAAAAACGTCCGGGATCTCGGGGATTTCCCGTTTTCCAGCTATCCGAAGTTTTTCAAAAAATCCCCGCCGGACTGCCTGAGCCGGGCACAGTTTTTGGGAGCCTTGAAGTTTCCGGATTCCGTCCGGGGAATGAGGAAATACGCCGAATCCCTTGAGACGGCTGAAGAAGGGGATGCAAAAAAACACGGGGAACTCGAGAAGCGCTACTGTTCCGGTTGGGCGCTGGCCTCGGCGGAATATCGGAGGGAGGTCAAAAAGCTCTGCACGGTGATCCCTGAAATGGCGGGCTGGCAGGGCCGGGACTTGCGGGACTTGAGGGAAGAGAAATGGAAGTCGGAACTTAAAAAGCACTTGAAGCGGGCCAAGAAAACCGCGCGTGACGTTGCGGCGGCAGCCAAGTCCGCACGCTGGAAAATCCGGATCGCACGCGAACTCAAACGCACGACCACGGCAACCAACCCATGGATTGCCAGATCGCTCGCCATGGGCCACCCGAGCCGGGTTCCGAACCTGATAAATGACATTTGAATTATAAGCCGGATCCCATCTGCCTTTTCATAACCAACACCGGACGATGTTTCGCGACGAGGCCGAAATCAACCATCCACACCTCGCCGGGAAGGGCATCAATACTCACCGAACGCGTCCTCCCACTGTTTCCCCTGCCCGCAGGTTGTCAGCAGTCGCTCCGGAAAAGTCGTGATGGAAAAGGGCATGACGGCGGGCAGGTGTTCGGTGGACGGCCATTTTGGTTTATTGCCTTTTAAGTCCTACAATCATCCAGAGAGCCTGTCCCTCAAAGTTGAAAAACGGCGTCATATCAGCCTTTCCTGAGTAGAGAACGTAACCACTCCCACGTGATCCGCCATGGTCTGTAGAATTGCCCACCGGCCTTTTTAATCTCAAGCTGAATTCGCATCCCCAGTTGCAGCTGATCTGACCGGAATCGTTCTCTCCATCCACTGCAACTGAAATGTTAAAACGATCAAGTGATACCCCTGTAGATTCAAGGGAGAATGTCGCCGCCGCAGCTTCGGGGGTCAGAAGCATCCGGGACTCGTTTCCAGTTCTAACGAGCGGAATCCATCCACCGGCCTTGCGGCAGACAGGGAACTTATCGGGATTCTCGAGAACATATGCTGCCAATCGGCAACGATCATCCAATGAGGCGAAATTGTATCCCTTATCTTGGGAAAAGGATCCGCCATACTCCTCAAGAAGCGAATCAGGAAGCAGCGCAACGGCAAAGGTAACGGCATATGATTTGGGAGATGGCTGCGATGGCGTGGAATCTGAACACGCAGAGAGTCCAAGGCAAATAAACGCTAAAACGAAGAACTTCATATTTTTTGCGACAGTATTATTGAGCCGCGCCTGGGCGTTTCATGACGTGGAGGCAGATCAATGAGATCGTGCTGGATGTCGAGGCGGATGGCGGTCGAGACGTTCGCCGATCAGGCCGGTGTTTCCGATCCGGATCACCCGGCATAAATCCGGGCGACCCGGCCTTTGATGCCGGTGAAGATCTCCCAGGGAATTGTTCCGGCGCGTCCGGCCAGGTCTGCGGCGGTGATTTCGTCGGATCCCTGGCGTCCGATGATCACGGCCTCATCACCCGGCGCGATCGCTTCGCCGCCAGCGGTGATATCGACGACGACTTGATCCATGGTGACCCGGCCGATAACCGGGTAATGCCGGCCGCCAATGAGAACCGGTGTTTCTTTTCCGGAGGCATGGCGGGGGAATCCATCGGCATAGCCGACCGCGAGCACGGCCGTGCGGGTCGGCCGCGTGGTGAGGAACGTGCCGCCGTAGCTGACACCGGTTCCGGTCGGCAGGCTGCGGACGAGGGTCACGCGGGCTTTCCAGGCGAGAGCGGGAAGGAACCGGTGTTGGAATTCCGGAAGCGGGGAGGCTCCGTAGAGGACGAGCCCGGCCCGCACGATCTCCGCGGCATGATCGGGAAACGCGAGGAGGCCGGCGCTGTTGAGCGAGTGGATCCGGGCCTCCGGCGCGATCTCGCGGAATTGCCGCACCAAGCCCGAGAAGATCGCCAACTGGCCGCGTGTAAATTCCAAATCCTCGTCGGAGCTGGGCAGGTGGGTGGAAATGCTGTGCAGGCGCACCGCCGGCAATTTCACGATCGTCCGGAGGTGTTCGAGTGCGGAATCCCGCCGGGCGCCCACGCGGCCCATCCCGGTATCCACTTTGAAATTCACGCGCAGCGGCCCGCACGCCGCAAAGGCGGCCGCCTCTTCGGCGGACGACACGGTCACAATGAAATCCCGCGCCAGTTCGCGCTCGGCGGGAAGACAGGGACTGAGCAGCATGACATCCCGGCCGGTTCCGGCGGCTGCGACGGCGTGCGCCTCCGAAAGACTGGCGACGCCGAAAATTTCCACATCGTGGGCGAGCGCGCGGACGACCTCCGCCGTCCCGTGTCCGTAGGCATTCGCTTTGACCACGGCCAGAATTGCGGGGGCCGGACCGATGACCGCTCGCACGGCGGCAAGGTTGTGCCGCAAGGCGTGCAAATTGATTTCGACCCAGGATCGGAGGGTCGGCGGAACAGGAAACTCAGGGGAGCCGAGGCTCATTGTTTTGCGCTGCCCGGCGGTTCCGGGGAATCCGACTCGTTCCGGTCGAGGCGGTCATCGTCCCAGGAAGCGGGATCTTCGAGGGATTCGAGGTGGGTGAACACCGAGGTGTCGGGGAGGACACGGCTGATATCGCGTTCGATGCGCTCCAGAAGTTCGTGGCCGCGTTGCACCGTCCATTCCCCCGGCACCAGGACATGGAAGGAAATAAATTTCCGCGCGCCCGACTGCCGGGTCCACAGCGCGTGGAACTGCAATCCCCCGGTGCGGTAGCTTTCGAGCACCTTCTTCACCGAGACGAGATCCGCCGCGGGAAGCGCCGCATCCATGAGCCCCGCGATCGAGCGACGCACAATGTTGGCCCCCGTCCAGACGATGTTCACGGCGACCAGAAGCCCGACAATCGGATCAATGCGGTTCCAGCCGGTGAGGACGACGAGCCCGACTCCGACCAGGACGCCGACCGAAGTCCAGACATCGGTGAGCAGGTGGTGGGCATTGGCTTCAAGGGTGATCGAGTGCCGCGCCCGTCCGACGCGCAGCAGCAGCAGTGCGACGCCGAGGTTCACCACCGAAGCGACAAGGGCCACCGCCAATCCGAGGCCCGGCTGCACCAGCGGTTGCGGGTGCATGAGCCGCTCGAACGAGACAAAGCCGATGCTGGCAGCCGCCACGAGGATAAGCGAGCCCTCGACGCCGCTGGAAAAATACTCCGCCTTGCCGTGTCCGAAGGCATGGTCTTCATCCGCCGGCCGCTGGGCAATGGTGAGCATGGCCAGCGCCATGATGCCGCCGATCAGGTTGACGATCGATTCGAGCGCATCCGAGAGCAGACCGACCGATCCGGTGACATGCCAGGCCCAGGTCTTGAGAAAAAAGGTGGCGAGAGCTGCCGCGATGGAAAGCCAAGCGAAGCGGGTAAGGGAGGGGCGGGACATTATGAAATCTTGGGTTTGTAAATCAGGAGGCGCAGGCCGTTGAGGCAGACGAGGACGGTGCTGCCCTCGTGGCCGACGACGCCCATCGGGAGCGCGAGGTTGATGCCGAAGGTGGCGATGAGGAGGAGGATGATCACCGACGAGGCGAAGATGAGGTTCTGCCAGAGGACTCTTTTGGCATGGCGGGCCATGCCGATGAGGAGGGCGATATTCTGGAGTTTGTCGCCCATGAGGACGATGTCGGCGGTCTCCATCGCGATGTCGGTGCCGGCGGCGCCCATGGCCACGCCGATGTCCGAGGTCGCGAGGGCCGGGGCATCATTGACCCCGTCGCCGATCATCATCACGCGGCCCTGCTTTTTGAGCTCGCGGATCGCTTCGACTTTTCCTTCTGGAAGCAGCTCGGCACGGATCTCGTCCACGCCCGACTCGTCGCCAATCGCATGTGCCACCGCCCGCTGATCGCCGGTGAGCATGACCACTTTTTTCACTCCCAGCCGGTGGAGTTCGGCCGCGATGTTTTTTGCCTCCGGGCGGAGGGTGTCGGCGAGCGCGAGGACGGCCAGCGCGGTCACCGCGTCGCCGAGGCGCGAGCCGATCCAGACGCAAGTCTTGCCGGCGCGCGAGAGCGGGGCGGCGTGGTTTGCGATCGCGTCCATGCCGGCGGCGTTGAGTTCGCGGAAGAGGCGCTCGCTGCCGATCACGATCCGGCGTCCGTCCACCGTGGCCTCGGCACCTTTGCCCGCCGTGGATTGGAAATCCGTGGCTTCCGGGAGGACGAGATTTTTGGCGGTCGCGCTTTTGATGATCGCGGTGGCGAGCGGGTGTTCGGATTTTGATTCGAGCGCGGCGGCTTCGGCCAGGAGGCCGGCGAGATCGTCCGGAAGCGCGGCGGCAAGTTTGTGAGGGCCGGCGGCATCGACGATCTCGGTCACCGTCGGCTTGCCGACCGTAAGCGTGCCGGTTTTGTCAAAGGCGACAATATCGATCTGCGCGGTGCGCTCGAGATGCGAGCCGCCCTTGATCAGAATCCCGCGCCGGGCGGCGCCGCCGATCGCCGAAAGCACGGTCGCGGGCGTGCTGATCACCAGCGCACACGGCGAGGCCACGACCATCACGGTCATCGCCAGGTAGAACGCCTGGGCGAACGGATGCCCGAGGAAAAGCCAGGGAATAAAAAAGACGAGCGCCGTGAAGGCGATGACCCCGGTGGCATAGTATTGCTCGGCCTCCTCGAGGAACCGCTGGGTGCCGGATTTCTCGGCCTGCGCCTCTTCGACGAGCTTGACCATCCGGGCGAGCGTCGAATCCTCCGCGCGTTTGGCGACGGCAATTTCCAGCCCGCCGCTCTGGTTGAGCGTTCCGGCAAAAAGCGTGTTGCCGACGGTTTTTGTCACCGGCATCGATTCGCCGGTGAGGCTCGACTCGTCGAGGTTGCTCGTGCCCTCGGTGATCGTGCCATCGACCGGAACGTGTTCGCCCGGACGCACGAGGACGATGTCGCCGACTTCGAGGTTCTCGACGCGGACGAGTTCGGTGCCGCCGTTGCGTTTGACGAGCGCTTTGTCCGGGCGGAGCTTCAGCAGCGAGTGGATGGCCTTCTGGGTGCGCTGGAGCGCGTAGCTCTGGAGAACGTTCGAGAACGAAAACAAAAACAGCAGGAGCGCGCCCTCGAACGGCTGGCCGACAATCCCCGCCCCGATCGCCGCCAGCACCATCAGCACATCGACGTCGAGAACCTTTTCGCGCAGCGAGGCGATCGCCGAACGGACGCCCTGCTGCCCGCAAAAAATGTAGGCGCCAGCGTAAAGAAAATACGTGAGCGCGGTGTGCTTGCCGATCGTCTTGTCGCAGACGAGCGAGGCGATGAGGAAGAGGAATCCGAGGGCGCAGGAAATCTCCTCGTTGAGTTCGCCCGTTTTGACGCGCTGCCAGAGCGTGGTCTCTCCATCCGGCACCGGGGCTTCGTAAGGCCTGACGTTCGCGCCGGTCGCGAGCACGCCCTCCAGCACAGCGGCTTCGCTGGTGATGTTGTCATCAAATGTCAGGCAGAGGATTTTTCCCAGATACGTCGCCGTCGCCTTGCGCACCCCGGGGATTTTATTCACCTTCCGCTCGAGCCGGATCGCGCAGGCCTCGCAGGCGGCCCCGTCGAGGCGGAGGGTCTGTTTTTGCAACGCAACGCCCGGCGCGTGGGCGTTCACGATCACGCGCACATCGCTCTCGCTCAGTTTCGCCGGATCGAATTCGATCTCGAACGCCGTCGTGCCCGGAAGCGGAACAACGCCCACCACCCCGGCATGTCCGGCAATGGATGCGGTGGCTTGTTTCAGATCTTCCTCGACGGTGGGTGCGGATTTCATTCCTTGATTTGAATGGTGATATTCGAAACGGAAAAAAAAGAAAGCCGCAGAATGGCCGGCGCGGTGTCCCGCCCTTTCTTTTTTTTTCCGCGGCTTCACCTTTTGCCTTTGCGATCTCTCCACAAACCGGGTGTCCGCTCGTGCCTTCCGCGCGGCGGTTGACGGAGGACACCGGAGGTTTCATGATTTTTGTCAAAAAAACATCTTCACTTCCACGAGTTTCTTTGCGTAATAGGAAACCGATGCGTCGCGGATCAATTAGCAGCAATGTTGGCGGAAGTTTTTTTTGCGGGCGGGCATTGTGGATCGGCCTGCTGATTGGCATCGTTGGCGCGGCGCACGGGGCGGATGATGGAGGGACGATGCGACCGATTTCGGACATGTTCGAGCCGCTTTCGCGTCCGGCCGAGATGATCCACCAGTCGGCGCTGCTTGTGATTCTGATCACGGCGGGGATCTTCGTGGTGGTAACGGCGATGCTCGTCTATGTTGTCTGGAAATTCCGGCATCGCGGGGCGGATGACAAACTTCAGGAACCGGCGCAGATTTACGGCAGTTCGCAGATTGAGATTGCGTGGACGGTCATCCCGATCCTGATCACCTTCGTGCTGATTCTTGTGACCAGCCGCACGATCGGGGAAGTCCAGAATGCCCCGATGCCGAAGAATGCGATCCAAGTGCGGCTGATCGGGCACCAGTGGTGGTGGGAGGTTCGCTATCCGGAGGAAGGGATCATCACCGCCAACGAGATCCATGTCCCGGTGAGCACGCGCGCCGTGGACGGACGCCGACCGACCGTCTTCTCGTTGGAGTCGGCGGATGTCATCCACAGCTTCTGGGTTCCGCAACTGACGGGAAAAACCGATCTGATTCCCAACCGCACGAACAAGACATGGATCGAGCCGTTTGCCACGGGAACGTATTTTGGGAATTGCGCGGCGTTCTGCGGTATCCAGCACGCGAACATGCTCCTGCGCGTGATCGTGCAGGAGCCCGAAGACTTCAAGCGCTGGGTGGCGGTAATGAGAAGCCGAAATCCAAAGCCTCCGACCCCGCTCGCGGAACAAGGCCGGAAAGACTTTTTTGCAAACTCCTGCGTGAACTGCCACCGGATCGACGGCACGGTTGCAAAGGGCGGGTTCGGGCCGGATCTGACCAAGCTGATGACCCGCCAGACGCTCGGGGCCGGCGTGGCTCCGCTCAACGCGAAAACTCTCGGCGCGTGGCTGCGTGACCCGCAAAAACTCAAGGTCGGATGCCTGATGCCCGACATGAAACTTCAAGCCGGCCAGGTGGACTCGATCACCGCTTACCTTATGACGCTCCAATGAACACCGACCTTGTTGACGAGAATTTTCAACTGCCGGAGCCCGAGCGGATCGGGCAGGAGCGCGGTTCCCTCACCCGCATCGCGCAGCAAATGGTCTTCACGGTGGATCACAAAATTCTCGGCCTGATGTATATCGCGTCGGGCCTGATTTTTTTCGTCGTGTCGGGGCTGATGGCGGTTGTGATCCGGGTGCAGTTGGCCGTTCCGGGCAACCACGCCGTGCCGCCGGATGTCTTCAACCGCCTCTTCACCATGCACGGGACGGCGATGGTTTTTCTTGTCGGCATGCCGATCATTTTTGGTTTTGCAAACTATCTGGTGCCTTTGATGATCGGAGCGCGCGACATGGCGTTCCCGCGCATGAACGCCTTCGGGTTCTGGGTGTTTTTCTTCAGCGGCGTCCTCCTGTATTTCAGCTATCTGGGGGCTCCCGGCCTCTACGCCGCCGGCTCGGCGCCGGATGTCGGCTGGTTCGCCTACTCGCCATTGACCGGGCGCGCGTTTTCCCGCGGGCACAGCACGGATTACTGGTCTCTGTCGCTGCTTCTGGGGGGCATCGGCAGCATGGCAACGTCGCTCAACATCATCGTCACAACCGTCTGCATGCGCTGCAAGGGGATGACGCTCGGGCGGATGCCGCTCTTCGTCTGGCTCTTTCTTGTCGTGGCGCTGATGGTTCTCATCGCGCTGCCGCCGCTTTCCGCCTGCCAGATCATGCTGACGCTTGACCGGTATTGTGGCGCGCGGTTTTTCGACACGCAGGCCGGCGGATCGGCGGTTCTCTGGCAGCACTTCTTCTGGATTTTCGGTCACCCGGAAGTCTATATCCTCATCCTGCCGGGGTTCGCTATCGCCTCCGAGGTCATTCCGGTTTTTTCCCGCAAGCCGATCTTCGGATATCCGGTGATGGTTGCGGCGAGCGTAATGATCGCGTTCATCAGCCTCGGCGTCTGGGCGCACCACATGTTCACGGTCGGCATGAGTTCGCTGGGCAACACGTTTTTCGCGATCTCGACCCTGTTGGTGGCGATCCCGACCGGCATCAAGATTTTCAACTGGATCGGCACGATGTATGGCGGGAAGCTGCGCTTCGAGCTGCCGATGTTATTTTGCATCGGCTTCCTCTTCCAATTTCTCATTGCGGGGTTGACCGGCGTGATGCTGGCGATCGCGTCGTTCGACTGGCAGTTGAACAACTCGTATTTCGTGGTCGCGCACTTCCATTACGTGCTCATCGGCGGGCTTCTCTACACGATCTTCGCCGGGATCTACTACTGGTATCCGAAGGCGCTGGGCAAAATGCCCGATTTCAATCTCGGGCTCTGGCACTTCGTCGTCTTCACGATCGGGTTTCATATCACGTTTTTCCCGCAGCATATCTCTGGATTCCTCGGGATGCCCCGCCGGGTCTATACGTATGAGGCCGGACGCGGGTGGGATCTCTGGAACCTCATCTCGTCGATCGGCGTCATTTTCCAGATCGTCGGAATTTTGTTTTTCGTCGCCAACCTGATCTATTCCTACATCCGGGGCAAGGACGCCGGAGACGATCCCTGGGATGCCTGGTCGCTCGAATGGTCAACCACATCGCCCCCGCCATCGTATAATTTTGAAACCCTCCCCGAAGTGCGCAGCCGCCGACCGCTCTGGGATCTGAAACACCCGGAAGATCCGGATTGGAAATTTGAATGACATGAGCGCCGTCACCACAACCGCATCCGCCGATCCCGCCGCGTGGAAATTGCCGTCGCCGCGCAAGGTCGCCGTCTTTTTTTTGATTGTCACCGAGTCTTCGCTGTTCACGATCTTTCTCGTTGCCTACGCGTATTACATGGGCAAGAGCCTGAACCCGCCGTATCCGAGGGATGTTCTCGAGTTTCCGATCCTGGCGACGGCCGCCCTGCTCTCGAGCAGTTTCTCGATCATCTTTTCCGAAAGGGCGCTCCATCGCGGCAGCAAAGCCTGGTTCCACATCTGGTGGGCGGTCACCATCCTCCTCGGAGCCTACTTCCTCTGGTTCACCGCCACGGAGTGGAAGCACCTGATTTTTTTAAAGCATCTGACCCTGGCCACGAATGTGTTCGGCTCGACGTTTTACTCGCTGGTCGGTCTTCACGCGAGCCACGTCATCATCGGGCTCTTCCTTTTGTCCTTGGTTCTGATCCTCAGCCTCCTGGGAAAAATCCCCAAGGATCACACCGAACACATCGAGATGATTTCCTGGTATTGGCACTTTGTGGACGCGATCTGGGTCGTGGTGGTCACGGTTGTTTATGTCATCAGCACAGGAGTTGCCCATGTCTGAAGATCCAAAAGTTCCCGATAAAATCGAGCTGCCGGCTCCGACTTGCTGGCCGATCATCGCCGCATTCGGGTTGAGCCTGGTCTTCACCGGTCTCGTCACGAGCCTGCTGGTTTCCGTGGTCGGTTTGGTTGCGGGATTGATCGGTGCCATCGGATGGTTTCGCGACGTTTTCCCCCATCCGAAACATGAGTATGTCGAGCTTGCTCCGCCGGATCAGCGGGCCGCCGCCGTCAAAGTTTCCACCAGCAGGGTCGCCCTTCTCCACTTGGGCGAAGGCGGACACCGGATGCACCTGCCGACAGCCGTCCATCCCTTTCTCTCCGGTGTGCAGGGAGGGCTGGCGGGCGGGTTCGCCATGGCGATCCTGGCGTGTGCCTGGGGGTTGTTTAAATACGGAAGCCTCTGGTATCCGATCAACCTTCTTGCGGCTGCCGGTGTGCCCGAGCTTGCCGTTGCGGGCGTGGCCACGTTGAAAATGTTCAGTCTGGCCGGTCTGGCCGTGGGAACAATCACGCATGCCGGTCTTTCGGTGCTGGTCGGTCTTCTCTACGTTGTTCTTCTGCCGATGCTGCCCGCGCGTCTTGAGTGGTTCTGGGGCGGGATCGTGACGCCCGCGATCTGGAGCATCCTGGTTCTGGTTTCCCTGCCGCTTGTTGATCCGGCGCTCGCCCGGCTTGTGGACTGGCCGTGGTTCATCATTTGCCAGATGGCATTCGGTGTGGTCGGAGGCTACGTGGTCTTCCGGTCGGCAAAAATCGCCACTTGGCAAAGCCTGCCGCTGGCCACAAAACTCGGGGTTGAAGCCCAACACAAGGAACCTTGATGATCGCGCGAAACGTTTTCACCCTTCTCCTTGCGGCCGGTGCCTTCGGGCTGGCTGTCGGTCTCTCGGGCTGTGATGGGATGCCCGGACGTCCGAAGCTTGCCGACAAATGGCAGGCGCCGGATGAAATGGCCGGCTTCGAAAAGCTCTACAGCCAAAACTGTGTCGCGTGCCACGGGCTGGGATCTGTGGCGGGCGCCTCCATCGCCATGGACAATCCGACATTCCTCGCGGTCATTCCGGGCGAGACACTCACAAACGATATCGCCAACGGCGTTCACGGCACGGCGATGCCCGGCTCATCGAAAGCCGCCGGCGGCACGCTCACGGCGGAACAAATAAAAACGATCACCGCCGGCATCCTGGCAAAAAAACCGGCCCGGCCGCCCGGCCCGACCCTTCCGGACTACAGCGCCCCGCTCGGCGACGTTGGCCGCGGAAGCCGGGTCTTCGCCACCTCCTGCGCCGCCTGCCATGGGCCTGCCGGAACCGGCGGCGGGAAGGCCGGCTCGGTCGTCGCCGCCACCTACCTCGGTCTCGTTTCCAACCAATACCTGCGCACCGTCGTCATCGCCGGTCGCCCGGATCTCGGCTGCCCGGATTTTGCGAACCGCACACCCGGCAAACCGATGACCAGCGAGGACATCGCCGATGTCACCGCATGGCTCGTCTCCCACCGGAAAAATGAATTCGGCCAGCCTCTCATCGCGCCCAAACAGCCATGAACGATCAACCCACCACAGCCACCTGCCCCAAGGAAGCCTGCCAGTCGGCACCCAAGAAATCCTCGCGCCGCGACTTCTTGCTCCTGCTCGGCTTCGGCCTCAACGCCGTCGCCGGTGCGGCCATCGGGATCCCTCTCGTCGGCTACGTCCTCTCCTCGTTCCTGAAAACCAACACGCTCGCCTGGGTCACGCTCGGTCCGGTGGAAAAATTCCCCGAGGGGAAGACCCGTTTCGGCAGCTACAAGAACCCGACCCACCGCGAATGGGATGGAAAAACGGCCGACATCCCGTGCTGGATCCGCCGGATCAAAGGCGACGACTTCCAGGTCTTTGCCATCAACTGCACCCACCTCGGCTGCCCGGTCCGATGGTTTGAAGAGTCCAAACTTTTCATGTGCCCCTGCCACGGCGGCGCGTTCTATGAAAATGGCGACCACGCCGCCGGCCCCCCTCCGCGCGGGCTTTATACCTACGCGTTCAAAATCGAAAATGGCGAACTCTTCATCAAGGCGGGCGAGCTCCCGAACCTCGGAAACCAGCCGGCATGAATTCCGCTTTGAAAAAAATCACCGAAGCCGCGCGCGGCCTGTTTTCCTGGGCGGATGACCGGCTGCACCTGGTCAAGCTCTGGGAATCGACCGCCGGCCATCACGTCCCGAAAAATGCGGCCAGTTGGTTCTACGTGTTCGGCAGCGCAACGCTCCTCTGTTTTCTCATCCAGCTCGCGACCGGCATCCTGCTGGCGCTCGTCTATGTGCCCTCCGCCGCCGAGGCCTACACCACATTGGAATACCTGACGTTCCAGCAGGATCTCGGATGGTTCCTGCGCGGCGTGCATTATTGGGGGTCGAATTTCATGGTCGGCATCATGTGCCTGCACCTGACGCAGGTTTATCTTTTCGGCGCCTACAAATACCCGCGCGAGATCACGTGGCTCTCCGGCGTCGCGCTTCTGGGCATCACGCTCGGTCTGGCGTTCACCGGCCAGGTCATGCGCTTCGACGAGGACGCCTACTGGGGCCTCGGCATCGGCGCGGCGATCATGGGCCGCGTGCCGCTCCTCGGCGGGCCGATGGTCAACATGATGCTCGGCGGCCCGATCATCGCCTCCGAAACGCTCTCCCGGTTTTTTACGCTCCACGTTTTTGTTCTGCCTGGCGCGATCCTCGCGCTCGTGAGCCTCCACCTGCGCATGGTGCTCAACAAGGGCATCAACGAATACCCGCAGCCGGGCCGGGTCGTCCGCCGCGAAACTTACGACAAGGAATACGCGTCGATCATTAAAAAGGATGGCGTGCCATTTTTCCCGAAGGCCATCGGCAAAGATCTCGTCGCCGCCGCCGTCGTCATCCTCGGCGTCGTTGCCTGCGCCTGCTTCTTTGGCCCGAAAGGCCCGCTCGGCCCGCCCGATCCCCTCCAGATCGACACCGTGCCCCGCCCCGACTTCTTCTTCCTCTGGATTTTCTCGATCGCGGCGCTCATGCCGGATTGGATGGAAACCCCTGCCCTTCTCGGCGGGCCGGTGATCATCGGTCTCGTGCTGCTCGCCCTGCCCTTTGTGAACGGCACCGGCGAGAAAAGTTGGCGTCGGCGTCCGGTGGCCGTTCTCGTCGTCATCCTCACCTATCTTTCGCTCGGCATGCTCACCTACCTCGGACAGACCGCACCTTGGTCGCCGGTCATGAATGCCTGGAAATCCGCCCCGATTGCCAAAACGGAAATCGCCGGACGTTCGCCTTTGGAACTCCAGGGCGCACTGACCCTCCAATACATGCAATGCCGGAACTGCCACGCCATCGAAGGAGTCGGCGGACAACGCGGGCCGGATCTTTCCGGCATCGGAGGCCGCCTCACCAAAGACCAGCTCATCCGCCAGGTCATCCAGGGCGGAGGCAACATGCCGGCTTACGGAAACAACCTCACTCCCGATCAAGTCGAAGCCCTCGCCTGCTACATGGTCTCGCTGCGACCACCCGGCATCCCCGCGTCGCGCGATCCAGCTACGCCGGCCAAACCGGGCAAGGAGGCCCCATAGCGACAATCAAACAGGAAAAGACCACTAATCTCACTGCTTGCCTGTCCTCCTCTCGTCCGCAGAAAACCGAAAGCAATGTGAGATGACCGCCTATGCCGAACCGGTCTTCAAAGGCTGGACGAAGCCCGGGCCGGTTCCTCCGGGTGCGCTGGGTGGCGGCCCGGAAATAGAACCCGGCGAGACGCTTGATGCGATCAGCGGGTTTTTCCGGATTTTCCAGCTTGCCGACGGGCACCGGTTTTCCACCGACGACGTGCTGACGGCGTGGTATGGGACGTGTGCCTGTCCGTCGGCACGCACGGTTCTCGATCTTGGAAGCGGAGTGGGAACGGTTGGCATGATTGCGGCATGGCGGTTGCAGGGCGCGCGCTTTGTCACGGTCGAAGCGCAGGAGGAAAGCGTGCGGCTTGCAAAAAAATCAGCGGCATGGAACGGCCTCGCTGCCCGCTACGAAATCCGCCACGGCGACTTCAGAGATGTCGGCGTCCTCGCCAAAGACGAAAAATTCGATCTCGTGCTGGGGAGTCCGCCCTATTTTCCACCGGGCAGCGGACCCGAAGCCGGGCATCCGCAAAAGGCGGCGTGCCGGTTTGAGATGCGCGGAGATATTGCCGGATATTGCGGGACGGCCGCGCGGCACATCGGGCCCGGAGGGATCTTCGCCTGCGTTTTTCCGGTCGCCCCGCGGCATCAGCACGACCGCGTGCTCGCGGCGGCGGAGGCAGCCGGACTGTCGCTCATCCGCTGGCGGCCGGTCATTCTGCGGGAAGGCGACGCGCCGCTTCTCGGGCTCTTCGCGATGATGCGCGCCACCGACCTGCCCGAGCGCGTGCGGCGGAACCCCTGGCAGGAACCGGCTCTCACCATCCGCACCGCCGACGGCTCGGTTCACCCGGAATATCTCGCCGCAAAACTCTCGTTCGGCTTCCCGCCGTGAGGGCTTTTTGATTCAGCCGGGGGATTGCCCGTAATAGGCATCCGCGCCGTGTTTGCGAAAGAAATGTTTGTCGATGAGGGCTCTCGACGGGGGTTGGGCCGACGGGGCGAGAGCCAGTGCTTGGAGTGCCATCTGCGCGACGATCTCGAGCACACGGGCGTTCTCGACCGCCTTCGCCCCCGATGGCCCCCAGGCAAACGGCCCGTGATTGCGCACGAGCACGGCCGGAATCTCGTTGGCATCCAACGTGGCGAACCGCTCGACAATCACGTTGCCGGTCTCCCACTCGTAGTCGCCCTGAATTTCGGCATCGGTGAGCGCGCGGGTCACGGGAATGTTCCCGTGAAAGGAATCGGCATGAGTCGTGCCGAGCAGCGGGATCTCGCGTCCGGCCTGCGCGAACGAAACCGCGCAACGCGAATGCGTGTGCACAACCGAGCGGATGCCGGGAAACGCGAGGAAGAGCCGCCGGTGGGTCGGCGTGTCCGACGACGGCCTAAGCGTGCTGCGGACAATTTTCCCTTCGAGATCCACGACCACTATTTCTGCGGGAGTCAGGTTTTCGTAGGAAATGCCGCTGGGCTTGATCGCGAAAACTCCGGCCTGCGGATCGAGCACGCTCACATTGCCGAACGTGAGATCGACCAGCCCGGTGGCCGGGAGCGCGACATTTGCCGCGCAGCATTCCTCGCGGAGGGCTTCAAACCGGCTCACGCGACGAACCCCCCGGAAATGTGGTGATAGACCTCGTTCCACCGGAGCTCGTTTTCAAACGCCCCGAGTTGGGTGTCGGCTCCGATATTCAAAAACTCGATCCCCGCAATCGTCGCGAAGTCTGCAAGGTGCTCGCGGGTGACCACGTAGCTGAACCCGGTGTGGTGGGCTCCGCCCGCATGGATCCAGGCCGCGCAGGCGGTCTTGAAATCCGGGCGGCATTTCCAGACCGCGCGGGCGACCGGCAATTTCGGCAACGGCTGCGGCGGGGTGATGGCATCGACTTCGTTGACAAGCAGACGGAACCGGTTCCCGAGATCGACGAGCGTCGCATTGAGGGCCGGACCGGCCGGTGCCTCGAAGACGAGGCGCACAGGATCTTCCTTGCCGCCGATGCCGAGCGGATGGACTTCGCAGGCCGGCTTGGCCGCCGCGATCGACGGACAAACTTCGAGCATGTGCGATCCGAGCACGAGGTGATTGTCCGGTTCGAGGTGGTAGGTGTAATCCTCCATGAACGATGTCTTCCCCCCGAGATCGGACGCCATGACTTTCATCGCGCGCAGGAGCGCGGCGGTCTTCCAGTCGCCCTCCGCACCGAACCCGTAGCCATCGGCCATGAGCCGCTGGACGGCGATCCCGGGCAGTTGGCGCAGACCGTGCAGATCCTCAAACGTCGTCGTGAACCCCGAGAAGCCGCCGGTTTCCAGAAACTCGCGCAGCCCGAGTTCGATCTTCGCCGCCTCGCGCAGCGATTCGTGGTGGTCGCCCCCCCGTGCGAGTTCCGCCGACAGCCGGTAGGTCGAGGCATACTCGGCGCAGAGGGTGTCCACGACCGTATCATCCACGCCGTTGACCACCGCGACGAGATCGCCCACCCCGTGGGTGTTCACGGAAAACCCGAACCGCATTTCGGCCGAGACCTTGTCGCCATCGGTCACGGCGACCTGGCGCATGTTGTCGCCGAAGCGCACAAACTTCGCGCCCTGCCAATCGTGCCAAGCGCGGGCGGCGCGCATCCAGGCTCCGATGCGCTCGATCACTTCGGCATCCTGCCAATGGCCGACGACAACCTTCCGGGCCAGGCGCATGCGGGAGTGGATGAACCCCGCCTCGCGGTCGCCGTGAGCCGACTGGTTGAGGTTCATGAAATCCATGTCGATCCCGGCCCACGGCAGATCGCGGTTGAACTGCGTGTGCAAATGCAAAAACGGTTTGCGCAGAACCGAGAGCCCGCCGATCCACATCTTCGAGGGCGAGAACGTGTGCATCCAGAGGATCAGGCCCGCGCAGGCCGGGTCGTGGTTGGCATCGAGCATCAACGCCCGGATCGCATCGGGCGAGATGAGAACCGGTTTGAAGACGACTTTCAGCGGAACGGCCGCCGAGCCGTCGAGACCGGCGGCAATGGCTTGCGAATTTGCGGCAACCTGCTTGAGGGTCTCGGGCCCGTAAAGGTGTTGGCTGCCGGTGACGAACCAGATTTCGGGAGTTTTCATAGACGGGATGTTTGTTTGATGGTGAGGAGATCCTTCATGGTTGCAGAGAGGTCGGCCGCGCGGGAGACGCCGCCGAATGCGTCGTGCAGCCCGAGGTAGAGGCGGTAAATCTTGTCGTAGGTTTTTCGGTTGGCGGGGATCGGCTTGTATTCGACGGCCTTCACCGAGGTCATCTTTTTCTGCGCGGTCGGGAAGTCGCGGTGTTTGCCCGCCAGGACAGATGCGGCGACGGCGGCGCCGAGCGCGCAGGCCTGGCTGGAGCCGGCCACCTGCATCGTGCGCCCGGTCACGTCGGCGTAGATTTGCATGAGAAGCGGGCTCTTCTCGGCAATCCCGCCGGCGCAGACAATCCGCTTCACCGGCACGCCGTATTTCTCGATCCGCTCGACGATCACCCGCGCACCAAAGGCCGTCGCCTCGATCAGCGCGCGGTAAATTTCGGCGCGTGTCGTGTGCAAGGTCGTGCCGACGATCAGTCCGGACAACATCGGATCGACGAGGATCGTCCGGTTCCCGTTGTTCCAATCGAGTGCCAGAAGGCCGCTTGCGCCGGGCTTCCGGGTGGCCGCTTCCTTCTCAAGCGCGACATACATTTTTCCGTCGCCCTGGCAGACGCCTTCAATCCACCATTTGAAAATATCACCGACGGCCGACTGCCCGGCCTCGACGCCGTAGAATCCCGGCAGGATCGCCCCCTTGACGATGCCGCAGATGCCGGGGATGTCGGCCACTTTCTTCTTCGCCGGGACAACCGCGCAATCGCAGGTCGAAGTGCCGATCACTTTCACCAGCGTCCCCTCGGCCACCCCGCTCCCGATCGCCCCGTAGTGCACGTCCATCTCGCCGATCGCAATCGGAATGCCTTCCGGAAGCCCGAGCCGCCCCGCCCACTCCGGGCACAGGACACCCGCGCGGGCGGTCGCATCGTGGGCTTGCGTGAAGAGCCGGTCGCGGAGCGCGGCCAGCTTGGGATCGAGCATCGACAAAAACTTTTTATCCGGGAGCCCGCCCCACTCGTCGCAGTAGAGCGCCTTGTGGCCGGCCGCGCAAACGCCGCGCCGGATCTCAAGCGGATCGGAAACGCCGGCGAGCACGGAGGGGATCCAGTCGCACAGCTCCACCCACGAATGCGCGGCGTCGAAAGCGGCGGGATCGACCTTGAGGCAATGCCAGATCTTGCTCCAGAACCACTCGGAGGAATACGTGTTCCCGCATTTGGCGATGAACTGCGGACGGTGCTTCGCGGCGATTTCCGTGATGCGTGCCGCCTCTTTCCAGCCCGTGTGATCCTTCCAGAGCCAGCACTGCGCATTGGGGTTCCCGCGCCATTTCGGCTGCATCCCGAGCGCGCGGTTTTTTGCATCGACCGGAATCGGGCTCGACCCGGTGCTGTCCACCCCGATGCCAACAACATCCCGAACGCGGAATCCTTTTTTTCCGGCCGCCTCCGCCAGCGCGCCCCGCACGCTGATTTCGAGTCCCGCCAGGTAGTCGCCCGGATGCTGCCGCGCGAGGTTGTGATCCTTGGCGTCGAGGATGATGCCCTCCTTGCCGCCTGGATAGCTCACCACACACGATCCGAATTCCGCCCCGTCCGCACAGCGCACGACCAGCGCACGAACCGAGTTGCTTCCATAGTCAATTCCAAGGGAAAAATACATAACGGATGCGCATTCTTCCCGTAATTTCCCGGCTTGTAAATACCCGGTCGCCTTGCCGGCAATGTGCGCACGAGGGGATCGGGATAGCGGGCGCGACGCCTGCTTCGCTTGATAAAGTCGGACGACTCGGCGAGGCCTCCCTACCGGGGGGAGGTGGGATCTTTCGGCTGGTTCGGAAATTCCATTTCGCGGCGGAGCAGGGTGGATAACTTTTCGAAGGCGGCGCGGGCGGCGGGGAGAAGTTCCTCAAGACGCGGGAGATTTTTTTCCTTGCCGGCCACCTGCATTTGCCCGGCAATCCGGCTGAGCGTAAGCCCTCCCATGTTTGCGCTGGAGCCTTTGAGCGTGTGGGCGAAGGAACTCGCCGCACCGGCGTCTCCTGCGGAGATCGCCGCAGCAAGTTTCTCCAGAACCTCCGGGGAGTCGGCGAGAAAGAGCACCGTCACCTCGGAGGCAACGCTCCGGTCGCCCATCGTCCGCTCAAGAAAGTCCTCCCGGTCAAAGTCGTGCGAAGCGACCGGGGATTCCGCCCCGGCGGCGTGCGGAACTCCCCCGGCATGCGGCCTATGGAGCCCGCACCGTTCGATGGCGGCGGCAACGTCGCTCGTTTTGGTCGGCTTGGAGACATAGTCGTTCATCCCGGCTTCGAGGCAGCGGTCGCGGTCTCCCTTCATGGCATGGGCCGTGAGGGCAATGATCGGAACATGCGGATTCCGGACGCCCGAACCGGGAGCACGGATAATCTTCGTGGCTTCGAACCCGTCCAGAACCGGCATCTGGCAATCCATGAGAACCAGATCGTAGGGGATCCGCCGCAGCGACTCCACCGCTTCCTCCCCGTTGGCGACCGCCTCGGCGACATGGCCGAGCTTTTCGAGCATTTTGACGGCGATGATCCGGTTCGTCGTGTTGTCTTCCGCCACGAGGATGTGGAGTCGGCGATGGGCGGCCTCTGCCACGGTGAACCGCGTGATGAGCTCCCGGTCGGAGCTGTCGGAGGCCTCCTGACGCCCCAGCACGAGGGCGAGGCAGTTCCTCAGCAGCGAGGGGCGGATGGGCTTGGTGAGGTAGCCGGAAAAGCCGACACCGGAAAGGCGCTCGGCATCGCCCGGTCTGCCCAGCGACGTGAGCATCACGAGACGCGTGGCTCTGATCTCCTCATCGTTCTTGATCAACCGCCCGAGTTCCGCGCCGTCCATGCCGGGCATCTTCATATCCAGAAGCGCGGCGGCGAAGGGATCGCCTTCCCGCGCGGCCTGTTTGAGCAGGGCGAGGGCGGATGGCGCATCGGAGGCCTCGGCAAACCGGCAGCCCCAGTGAGCGAGCAGTTTTGTCACGAGAAACCTGTTGGTTTTGAAATCATCGGTCACCAGCACCTTCACCCCGGAGAGATCGGCCTCCGGCCGTGGCGGCCTGATGGCTTCGTCGTCCGGCTTCCCGAAGACGGCTGTGAATGAGAAGGTGGATCCCTCTCCTTCCTTGCTGGTGACTGTGATTTCTCCCTGGAACATGTGGACGAGCTGGCGGCAAATTGCGAGACCCAGCCCGGTGCCCCCGAATCGCCGCGTCGTCGAGGCGTCCGCCTGGATGAATTTTGAAAAAATCACCTCCTGTTTGTCGGCCGGGATTCCGATTCCGGTATCGGTGATGCTGAAGCGCAGCGTCGTGGAGGTTTCCGTCTCCGCGATCTGTCCGACCTGCACGGTAACGCCGCCGGCATGGGTGAACTTGACGGCGTTGCCAATCAGATTGATCAGAACCTGGCGGAGGCGGCCCGGAGCTCCGCGCAGGTATTCGGGAACCTCCTCCGCAATGATGCAGACAACATCAATGCCCTTCTCATGGGCCTTCAAGGCCACGATCTCAACCGCGTCCTCGATGGTCGTCCGGATGTCGAAGTCGAGGCATTCGAGCGCGAGGTGTCCGGCCTCCACCCTGGAAAAATCAAGAATATCGTCGATGATCGCAACGAGGGATTCTCCGCTGGAATGGATGGCCTCGGCATACTCGCGCTGCTCCGCGGTCTGTTCGGTATCCAGGAGCAGAGAGGTCATCCCGAGGACGCCGTTCATCGGGGTGCGGATCTCATGGCTCATGTTGGCCAGGAACTCGCTCTTGGCACGATTGGCCGTTTCGGCGAGTTCCAAGGAATCTTGCAGCTTGTCCTCAATGGCTTTCCGCTCGGTGATGTCGGTCACGAAGACGGTCAGGCCGGAGACAACCCCCTCCTCGGTAGTGATGGGGCCGTAGCGATTTTCGTAGAAGGTTCGGCAACGCGTCGGGTCGCCGTATTCTTCAACCTCAATGAAATGAGTGCCCTCCAAAGCCCGGTCGAAATTCTTCCGCGCCTTCACGCGGTCGGCCTCGTTTTTGATCGCGTCGAGCATGTTCATCCCGACCGCGATTTCGGCGCCCCAGATTGCCTGCATCGTTTTTCGATGCGTCTCGGTGAACGCGGTGTAGCGGTAGCTCCTGTCGAGGGCGAAAATAACCATTCCCTGCGGGCTTTCCATGATTGAGCGCAGCAGCGCGTTGTTGCTCAGGGCGGTCGCCTTGCTCGTCTGCAACGCCGACTCCGTCCGCTTGCGCTCGACGGCATACCGGATCGCGCGGGACAGAAGATCCCCGCTGAAGTCCCCCTTGACGAGAAAATCCTGCGCTCCGTCCTGCACGACCGCGACGGCCAGCTCCTGATCATGGGTTCCGCTCAACACGATCACCGGGATGTCCGGCACCGCTTTCCGCAGTTGGCGGAAGGTTTGCATTCCCTGGCTGTCGGGCAGGGCGAGATCCAGCAGGACGAGGTCAATATCATCGCCAGCCAGCCGGGTGATCGCCTCGGAAAGCCGCGCCACCGACCCGATTTCGAAACGCACCGGCCCGGATTCCGGCAGCACCTCACGGATGAAGTCGGCGTCGGCCGGATTGTCTTCAACAACGAGGAGGCGCAGCGCTTCGTTCATTTTTTGCCATCTTTCGGCGGCAGTTTGACAATGGTGAACCAGAATTCCTCGATGGCTTGGACCACCTTGATGAATTGGTTCAGGTCAATCGGCTTCGTGATGAAGCAGTTCGCATGCAGGCTGTAGGTCTTGAGAATATCCTCCTCGGCCTTGGAGGTCGTCAGGATCACCACCGGGATGCGCTTCAGGGTCTCGTCGGATTTGATTTCGGCAAGAACCTCGCGCCCGTCCTTTTTCGGCAGGTTGAGGTCGAGCAGCACCAGATCGGGACGCGGGGAGCTGGTGTGCCGGCCCTGGTGCCGAAGGAAAGACATGGCCTCCTCCCCGTCGCCCACCACATGCAGGGTGTTGCGCACTTTGCCGTTTTCCAGCGCCTCGCGGGCCAGATCCGCATCGCCCGCGTTGTCCTCGACGAGAAGGATGTCAATAGGTTTGATAATGGTCATCGCTGTCGCTGTGTCGCTGGGTTTCTTATTCTATCTCCCGCCAGACGCCAAGACTTTCTCTATTTGGGAATGGTGAAAAAAAAGGTCGTGCCGGTGCCGGGCTCCGACGCGAACCGGATTTTCCCCCCGTGGCGTTCCACGATCCGCTGGCAAACCGCGAGGCCGATGCCGGTGCCGGGATATTCCTCGCGGGTGTGCAGGCGCTGGAAGATCACGAAGACGCGCTCCGCGTGCTGCGGCTCGATGCCGATGCCGTTGTCCTTGACCGCGAAGACCCACTCATCCGGGCCCTCCCGCGCGGAAACGTGAATGCACGGGCGGTCTTTGCCGCGGAACTTGATCGCATTGGCGAGGAGGTTTTGAAACACCAGAACGAGACGCGCCCCATCCGCGCGCACCGTCGGAAGATCGCCGTTGGTGATGATGGCCTGGCTTTCCGTGATGGTGGCGGCAAGGTTCCGGATTGCCTCGCCCAGAACGACATGGACGTCGGCGGGTTCGAGCGGCAGCCCCCGGGTGCCAACGCGCGAATACACCAGGAGATCGTTGATGAGCGTTTGCATGCGGATGGCGCCGTCCACCGCGTAGCGGATATACTTCCTGGCCTTGTCATCAAGCCGGTCGTCGTAACGCTGCGCCAAAAGCTGCGTGTAGCTCGATACCATCCGCAGCGGCTCCTGCAAATCGTGCGAGGCGATGTAGGCGAACTGCTCGAGTTCCTTGTTGGAATGTTCCAGGTCGGACACCGTGCGTTGCAGTTGCACCTCGACCGCCTTGCGCTCGGCGAGGTGCTCCCGAATGAGGTTTGTCCGCAGCCGACCATACACGGAAATGAGCCCCGCCGCCGTGAGCAGGATGAGGAAGGCGACAAAAAGGCCGACAACGAGAGCCTCCTCGCGGGCATCGGCAAGAAATTCCGCCGCATCAATTTTTGTCACCATGAACCAGGGCGTCCCCGGAACGGGCCGCAGATCGGCAATGACATCCGCTCCGCGATAGTCCGTGCCGCGATAATATCCTCTCTTTCCCAGCACGGCCTGCACGGCGGGCAGCTGCTTTTTGGTCAGAGGTTCCCGGTCGAGAGAAACGCGGCCGTTCCGCCGGGCCTGCCTGTTCAAAAACAACACATCCCCGCCGTCCCGCGTCACCAGAAGCGTCTCGTTCGTGCGGCCTGGCGCGGGCCAGAAATCCAGCAGCGCGGAGAGGGAGCCGGTCACATCCGAGCGGAAAATCAGAAAGCCCGCCGGCCGCCCGCCGCCCGCCTTGACGAGGGCGGCCGCCTCGAGAGAAATGCGATTGTCGGAAACCTTGAAGATATCGGTGAGCGCGGCCCCGCCGCTTGCGCGGACGGACTGAATGGCCTGCCGGGTGGCGGAGGAAACCGGAGCCGGCCTCTCCGAAGTCGCAAGCAGAAGTTTCCCGTCCAAATCAAGCAGCCAGGCCTCCGAACACAGCCCCAGTTGTTGTTGGAGTTTCAACTCCCCCATCAGCCCGGCCCGGAGGGCTTCGTTGCCGGGATGACGAATCAGCCCCTCCAACGCCTGCGCCACAAAAGGACTCTGCGCCACCTGCTTGGCATTCGACAGGAGGGATTCGAGCACCTCCTGAAGCTGCGCGGATTTCAGCCCGGCAATGGCGGTGATCGTCTGCAGGTTGCCTTGGGAAACTTGCTCCGCTTCCATCCGATAGTAGCGGTGCCCTCCCGCCAACAACATCAGAGTGATGAGCGCAAACGCAAGCACCCAATAGCGCCTCATCGGAATGCCGATGACGGACTCCTTTGGAGGAATCGCACTCATCGCTTCGCCCCGCTCAAAAAAACGTTCCGTGCAAAAACCCTGCACCCCCCCGGACTCGAACCGGGAACCAATTGATTAAGAGTCAACTGCTCTACCATTGAGCTAGGGATGCTTTTGCGAGGGTCGCCTCGCTTGGGACGCCTGACTTTTCACCCGGACTTGGAAATCCACAAATATTCAAGCTGTTCACGTTCACAAGCGCGGCCCGTTGATAATACCGAACAAAGATCCGGGGCAAGCAAAATTGGAGCGGCAAATTTTGGAAGCGGAGCAAACCTTCCTGTTGCCGGGGCAGTTTTTTTGGGGAAAGGAGTTCCCGGTTCCTGCAACTCCTTCCCAGAGGCATACCATTTTGGTATCAGTCGGCACCGGCACCCCTTCCCTCTCCTTGAACCACTTCTCTGTTGCTTTTTTTCAGGCAGGGGCGCAGCCTGTTCTCCCTTGGCAGAAAACGAAAGACCATGACCCAAACCACATCCCTCGACCAACTCAAGCAATTCACGACCGTCGTTGCGGACACCGGCGACTTCGAATCCATCCGGAAGTATGCGCCGCAGGATGCGACGACAAATCCGACATTGATTTTCAAGGCCGTCCAGCAGCCGGAATACAAGCCCCTTTTGGAAAAGGCGATCACGGACAACCGCGGGAGCGCGCTCGGTGGCGACGGCCTGTGCCGCAAGGTGATCGACGATCTCCTCATCGCCTTCGGGAGCAAAATCCTGGGGATTGTGCCGGGACGGGTTTCCACGGAAGTCGATGCCCGGCTTTCTTTCGATATCGGAGCCACGGTCGAAAAAGCCCGCTTCCTGATCGGCCTCTACGAAAAGCAGGGGATGTCCCGCGAGCGCGTGCTCATCAAAATCGCCTCGACCTGGGAAGGCATCCGGGCGGCGGAAATCTGCCGGAAGGAAGGGATCCACTGCAACCTCACGCTCCTGTTTTCGCTCCCCCAGGCGATCGCCTGCGCGGAGGCGGGCGTGCGGCTCATCTCGCCGTTCGTCGGGCGCATCTACGATTATTACAAAGCGACCACCGGCAAAGAATTCCAAGGGCCCGAAGACCCCGGAGTGCGGTCGGTCAACGTGATTTATAATTACTACAAAAAGTTCGGCTACCAGACGCAGGTAATGGGCGCCAGCTTCCGGAATACCGGTCAGATCACGGAACTGGCCGGGTGTGATCTTCTGACAATCAGCCCCGACCTCCTCGAGGAACTCCAGAACTCCACGGCTCCGGTTGCCCGCCGGCTCGACCCGGCCACCGCCGCCGCTTCCGATATCCAAAAAACTCCGTTGGACGAAAAGACGTTCCGGTGGATGCTCAACGAAGACGCGATGGCAACCGACAAACTGGCCGACGGGATCCGGAAATTTGCCGCGGATATCGTGAAGCTTGAAGCCATCATCGCCAAATCCCTCTGATCGCAAAACCTATGAACGCAAAAAATCTCCCGGCTCTTCTCGCCGTTGTCATCGCCGTCTCCGTCGCTCCGCTCCGGGCGGCCGATGGCGGAGGCTGCCTGTTTCGGTCGGCACCGTCCGACCACCCCGGCGCTGTTCCCATCCTGCTCGGGCTGGACTCGGTTCGCAAAGAATTGCATCTCTCGGCCGCGCAGGCCGGCCGTCTGGATGAAATCCGCTCCGACTTCAAAGCCCGTGCAAGGCAGTTGACCGCCCGGACTCCCACAAACCCGTCCGAGCGCCGATCCGCCGGGACGCACCTTGCGCATTTGAGAACCACGGCCAATGCGCAGGCTCTGGCCGTGCTGACTCCCGCGCAACGCTGCCGCCTCGCGCAGATCGAGTATCAAGTTCTCGGCGGGACGATGCTCCTGTCCCCTTCCGTGCAGAAGTCGCTCGGGCTTTCCCCGGTTCAGATCGCGCGCATCGGCAGGCTGGAGAAAAAAGGAATCGCCTCCGCGGGAGCCGTGAACCGCCGCTTCGAAAACGGGGAGATCAGCCACCACGAACGCTTGGCGATTCTCCGCGCCCACCGGATCAAACAGGCGGAGGCGCTGGTTCGTCTCCTGACCCCGGCCCAACGCCAGACTTTGAATACCCTCCGTGGAAACCCGGTTAAGAATAACTGAGAAACATTGCCGGAGTGGGCGCACGGCCTGCCCCGCCCGGATTTCTTTGATGCGTTGGGTTGGACGATCTGCTGTTGTTTGGCCAACCAGTCTGTAAAGTGAAAATCACATTCTCCGATCCTCCGACTCCTTTGCGGGATGCGGTCTATGTTGGGATTTCGGTTTTGCTGTGCTTTGTGGCGTCGGCCTATTTCATCTACAATCAGGCGAGCGCACGAAATAACATCCACAACCGCCAGCGGCTCGAATCGATTGCCTGGCGGACGGCCAATGCCCTGGATGTCCAGGAACACGAGGCCCTCGCAAATACATCCCTCCGGGATCAGAAGGCCTCCACTTACGCCCGCGTGCAACGGCCGGCCCGCGAGGCCAAGGCCGGCGACCACATCGTCTCCCGCGTTTTTACCGTCGCATTCGACGGGGATCAACCGCGCATGGTGATCGACAGCGAGGGCTTCCCCGCCCGTTCCTGGGAACGGCTTCCGGTGAAGTCCGGGACGGGCGGCGACTTCAGCAAGGAAACGATCTATTTCTGTGCGCAATTCGTCCAGAAATCCTCCAAGAGCTGGGTCGGCGAAATTGCCTTCCCCGGCTCGATCGATTCCCTTGTCGTGGCGATGGTGCCGATCAGCGTCTCGCCGGGCCAGACGCGGGGCGTTCTCGTTGTCGAGTCCACGAGCGAACGGCTCCAGCCGACGCTCGCCTCGCTCCGCACCGCCGCTTTGTATTCGGTGCTCATCGGGGCAATTGTCTCGATCGTCGTGGGACTGGCCGTCTATACGTTCCGCAGAAAAAACAACGCCGATGCCGACCGCCTGGCGGTCGTTGAGCGGGCTGAGCGCGCCCTGATCGAAGCGATTGGCGAGGCAATTTACCACGTGGAGTCCGGGAGCGGACGGATTTCCTGGGAGGGAAATCTCGTAGGCATGGGATGGGAGGGAGCGCACGCGATCCCGAAGACCAGAAGGGATTGGAATGCCTGCATCCACCCCGATGATCTGGCCCGCTGCGAGGCGGCGTGGTCGGGCGAAGCCGGAAACAAATGGAACGTGGAATACCGCCTCATCGGCGGGGATGGCCGTGTTTATTGGCTCCTCGACCGCGGCCAACACGTCGAAATCAACGCCAACCGCACGATTTCCGTCGGCACGCTTTTGAACCTGTCGCCACTGCGCGAAACCGAGCAGCGCCTCCGCGATGTCGTGGATGCCGCCGGCGAGTATATCTGGGAGGTCGATGCGGACGGCCACTACACGTTTCTTTCGGAGCGCGTGGTCGATGTTCTGGGCTATCCGGTGGAAAAACTCATCGGACGGCATCCGCTGTCCTTTGTGCCCCCGGAGGATGTTGCCGGGCTGCGCGACAAGACCGAGGAGCTTTTCCGCGGGCAGCGGACTTTCCGGGATCTTCAACATCGGATGCTGCGCGCCGACGGCCAGATCATCTGGCTGAGCATCAATGGGGTTCCTGTCAGCAACATGAAGGGTCGGCTTACCGGCTACCGGGGCGCCGGCCTCGACATCACCGCCCGCAAACGGGCCGAAGAGGAGCTCATTCATGAAAAGGAAGCCGCCCTTTCAGCCGACCATGCGAAGAGCGAGTTCCTCGCGGTCATGAGCCATGAAATCCGCACCCCGCTCAACAGCGTGCTCGGGTTTGCCGACCTGCTCGCGGAGACCCCGCTTGAGCAGGGACAGCGCGAACAGTTGGAAATGATCCGCCGCAGTGGCGACGCGCTCCTGATCCTGCTCAACGACATCCTGGATTTTTCGCGGATCGAGTCGGGAAAAATGCCCATCCAGGCGTCCTCGGTGGACATCCGCGCCTGCCTGAATGATGTCGTCAACCTCTACGGAGCGACCTCGCAGGCCAAGGGAGTTGTCCTCCGTGTCGAAGTCGCCCTCGACGTCCCGCAATATCTTTGCACCGATCCCGGCCGCCTGCGGCAGATCCTGCTCAACCTTGTCGGCAACGCCGTGAAATTCACTCCCTGCGGCGAGGTGGTCGTGACCGCGAGCCTGGGCCCGTCGGATCCGAAAGACGGACGTTTCCCGCTGCTGATCGAGGTGGCGGATTCCGGGATCGGCATCCCGCCCGACCGCGTGGCACGTCTCTTCAAGCCCTTCACCCAGGCGGATTCCTCGACCACCCGCCGATACGGCGGCACCGGACTCGGCCTCGCCATCTGCAAGCGCCTTGCGGAGTTGTTGGGTGGGGATGTGCGGCTCGAGCGGTCTTCTTCATCGGGCTCCGTGTTTGCTCTGGAACTCCCGCTGGTCACCGTTCCCGCAGGCCAGGAAAACCCCGCCACCCGCCCGCCGGATATTGCTTCCGGAGCTGCGGGCGACCGGAATTGGCGTATTCTTGTCGTGGAGGACAACAAGGTGAATCGCATTCTGGCCGAGCGGATGCTTCTCTCGCTCGGCTTCCACAGCGATGCCGTCGAGAACGGGCTGCAGGCCATCCAGGCCCACGCCGTGCACCCCTACGACATCATCTTCATGGATCTTCAGATGCCCGTGATGGATGGCGTGGAAGCTTCCGCTTACCTGCGGAATCGCGAGGGGGAATCACGCGGCGTGCCGCCTGTCCACATCATCGCGCTCACGGCGGATGCGATGGTGGGGGATCGCGAGCGATGCCTCGCCGCGGGCATGAACGATTATCTCAGCAAGCCGATCCGCCGCGCGGATCTCGCCGCCGCGCTCGACCGCGCGGGCCAGAGGTTTTCGTCCGCCGCGGCCTGATTCCGTTTTTTTGGAAATCCGGTCTTTGCCGCAGGCGGAAGATCGATCAGAATCGCCGCGTGATATTCGACACTCTCAAGTCGGCGGTGGATCTCTACAACCACCTGCCCCGTTATCGCGAGATCCTCTCGGTGCTCTTCAAATACGGCTTTTCCGACGTGCTCCGCTTGGTGGCCCTCCAGCACATCCTGCGGATCGAGGACGCTCACATCCGGATTCATCCCGACGATGCCATTCTATCCAAGCCGCTGCCGGAGCGGCTCCGCTTGGCGCTCGAGGAACTCGGGCCGACGTTCATCAAGTTCGGCCAGATCCTCAGCAGCCGCCGGGATCTGATCACCGACGACTACTTCATCGAGCTCACAAAACTGCAGAGCGGCGTGCCGCCATTTCCCGGCCACGAGGCCAAGGAAATCGTCGAGAAGGAACTCGGGCACCCGATCCGGAAGCTCTTCTCGCGGTTCAATGAAACCCCGGTCGGCAGCGCGAGCATCGCGCAGGTTCACCGCGCCAGGCTTTCCGACGGCACCGAGGTCGCCGTGAAGGTCCAGCGTCCGGACATCGAGAAGACGATCACGCTCGATGTCGCGATCCTCCACGACCTCGCCAAGTTCCTGGAGAAGCATGTCCCCGAGATCGCCGGGCTCAACCCGACCGGCGTGGTCCATGAGTTCACCGAGACCCTCCAGCGCGAACTCGACTTTGAGAACGAGGCCTCGAATGCCGAGCGGTTTGCCGAGCAGTTCGAGGGCAACGCGGCGCTGTGCGTGCCCAGGATTTACCGCGACCATTCGACGTCGCGCGTGCTGACGATGGATTTCCTCACCGGCCTTCCGATCACCGGCCTCAAGGCGCTCGAAGCCCAGGGCACGGTTCCCGCGGAACTCGCCGAAACGATGACCGGGCTCATCTACGAACAGATCTTCGAACACGGTTTTTTTCATGGCGACCCGCATCCGGGAAACATGACCGTGCTGCCCGACGGCCGCCTGGTTCTTTTCGACTACGGGATGATGGGGAAATTCACGCCGCAAATGCGCGAGAGCATCGCGCTGCTCGTCAGCGGACTCGCGGAAAAAGACCATCCCCAGACGACGCGCTCGATTCTTGATCTTTCCGAGGAAGGGATCGCGCGCGACCAGATGCTCCTGCAGGCCGAGGTCGAGCGGTTTGCCGAGCACAACCTCACCCGTCCGCTGAGCGAGATCAGCCTGGGGGCGGTCCTCAACAGCCTGCTCGACCTCCTGCGCGACAACCACCTGCGGATGAAGCCCGCCTTCTACCTTGGCATCAAGGCGCTCGCGCAGGTCGAAGCCATCGGTCAGACGCTCGATCCGGATCTCAACTTCATCAAACTCGGCGAGCCGTATGCCTCGCGCGTCCTGCTCGGGAAATTCGGTGCCGGGCGTGTGGGCGGGATCCTCAAAGGCGTCGCGCTCGAGGCGCTGGATTTTCTGAGGGATTTCCCCTCCGACTTCCGGCAGCTCTACCAGAGCCTCCGCCGGGGCAAGCTGAGCATTCCGCTCGAGCACAAGATCGACCCGAAGGGATTCGAGCCGTTGCGGGTCACGCTCGACTCGATCGCGAACCGCCTCGCCAACGCGATCCTCACGGCCGCCGTACTGATCTGTTCAAGCATCGTGCTTCTCGCGGCGGTGCCTCCGCATGTCGGCCATGTCAGCCTGCCGGGGATCCTCGGCCTTTGCTTCGGCGCCTACATGTGCCTGCGCCTCGTGTTCTCGATCTGGAAACACGGAGGGCTGTAACCCCTCACGCCTCCAAAAACAGGATGCGGCCGCACTGCGGGCAGGAGACGATTTCCTTGTGGGATTTGAGGGCGACGATGGTCTGGGTGGTAACCTTCATGTGGCAACCGGTGCAGACATCGTGTTCGATCGCGACAACGGCGGCGCCATTTTTTGTCTGGAAGAGCCGCTGGTAGCGGTCGAGCAGATCCTCGTCAACATCCGCCAAGCACGAGGCGCGGGCGGTCTCCATGTCCTGAATGCGGGCATTGAGATTCCCGGCTTTCTCCGAAAGCGCCGCAATCTGCGCCTCGTATTTGGATTTTTCCGATGTGTAGGTCTGCTCGGCCGCGGCGATCTGGGGCCGGAGCGTCTCGGCCTCCTCCATAAGTTCGATCTCGTGATCCTCGATTTCGGACACCAGTTTTTCCACGCCTTCGATCTCGTGCGAGAGGGCGGAAAATTCCTCGTTCTTCCGCGTCTGCATCTGCTGGACTTTGTAGCGGGCGATCTGCTCGCGCTTCGCGGCCGCCTCGCCTTCGAGGGATTTCTTTTCCACCTCGATCTGTTTCGCACGGGTGCGGGCCTTGTCCAGTCGGTCGGCGGCATCGGCGATGAGCCGTTCTTTGGCCGCCTTCTCCCGGGGGATTGCTTCCTGTTCCGAGTGAAACGCGCGCAGCCTTTGATCGCGATCCTGAAGGGCAAGAAGTTTTCGGATTATTTCTTCCATCCGGACATCCTGCGCGATCCGTCCGGGTTTATCCAGCCTGCGAAGGGATAATTTTTCTTGGCTCGACCAACGGGGGAAGTTCTCCGATTGTGAATCCGTCCGCATGGCTGGAAACCTCCTTCCTCCCAAAGCCCTGAAAATGCCAAAAACCCACACCGTCCGGGAACCTGCCGAACTTCTCGCCCATCTCTTTGCCATCTGGCCGGAAATTAAAAAAACGACCGTCCGCACGTGGCTGAAATTCCAAGCGGTGACGGTGAACGGCCGTCCGGTCTCGCAGTTCAACCACCCGCTCGTGCCGGGCGATGTGGTGGCCGTGCGCACCGACCGCTACGCCGTCCCGAGAACCACGCTTCCCGGCGGGATCAAAATCCTGCACGAGGACGCGGCGGTCATCGTCATCGTGAAACCCGAAAACCTCCTCAGCATCGCCAGCGAAGCCGAACAGGAACGCACGGCCTACTTCCAGCTCACCGACCACCTGCGCTACAAAAAGCAAAACTCCCGCGAGCGCGTGTGGATCGTCCACCGCCTCGACCGCGAAACATCCGGGCTTATGGTTTTTGCAAAGACCCCGGAGGCCAAGGAATTTTTGCAGAACGGCTGGGAAGGAACGACCAAACGCTACGAGGCCGTCGTGGAAGGTCGGTTGCCCAACGACTCCGGCACGTTTGAATCGGATCTCGATGAATCAAATCCGTTCAAGGTGCGCAGCACGTCGCCGAGCGAGGCGACCCGCCATGCGATCACCCGCTTCCGTGTGCTCAAACGCTCGCAATGGCGCTCGCTCGTCGAGCTCACCCTCGAAACCGGCCGCCGCCACCAGATCCGCGTCCACCTCTCCGAAGCCGGCTGCCCGATCGTCGGTGACGAAAAATACGGGGCAAAATCCGATCCCGCCAAACGCCTGGGGCTCCACTCGTGCTTCCTCGAATTCATCCATCCGGTGACCGGCCGCAAGATGCCCTTCGACTCCCCGCTCCCGAAGGATCTCGTCCGCTTGGTGTCCGAGCCCGCGCGACCCAAGTGATCGAACGGGCTGCCGGGCTGTCTCTGATGGATGCGTGCGAGTTGGATAAGACCATCTCTTGAAAATAAACGCATCCCTCGGAGGGACTGGGGTTGTCGGGAAGCCTGTCTCTTTCCTTGCGCTGACGCGCGCGTTTGAGAGCAGCTTCCTCACTTGACAAAATCACATTATGCGCATAACGTATTTCACGTTATGGCCACCATGACCATCCGAACCACTGTTGCCTTTAATCCTGCGAGTGCCGCAAGGCTGGAGCGTCTTGCGATGCGCTGGGGTGTGTCGAAATCGGAAACTCTCCGGCGGGCATTGGAAGACGCTGAGAAGGAAGCCATCAACGCGACGACTGAAGAACCCGATTTCAATGGGATGACGCCTTTGCAAATTTTTGAGTGGCTTGATGAAAACCCGTCGGCGCGTATTCCGGGAGGCTGGGGCGATGACCCGCACCGGGAACTGCGTGAGATGCGCGCGTTGGATGCACAGATCGAGGATGAGCGGGAGATTGCACGTCCGACCGCCAAAGTCGCAGAGGTCGCCGCCCGCAACGAATCATGATTCACCTCGATGCCAACCTTCTGATCGCGCTCATTAAAAAATCCGATGTTCATCATCCCGCCGCGGGTCGGGTCATTGCAGGTTCCGGTCCGTTCGGGTGTTCCTCCGTCGCATGGATGGAACTTCATTCCAAACCCGTCCACCCCCGGGACAACGCCGCACTGAAAACCCTCCTGAGTGCCGGCATTTTCCCCCTCGACGAAGCGAGCGCCTCATTTGCAGGCGAGATTTATCACCATACCGGTTCCAAACGCCGCACACGACTCGACGCGATCATCGCCGCCACTGCCATCTTCGCCGGAGCGGAACTGGCCACAGTCAACGCCAAGGACTTCGAGCCCTTCGTGCCGCATGGCCTGAAGCTCCATCCTTTGGCCTGATCCCCCCTCAACCTTGCGGTTTGAACAGGGCCGCATCAAGGATCGACCACAAATGGATGAGCCATCCGAGCAGGAAGACCCAGAGAACTCCGGCGAGACAAAATTGGATGATCGCCATCAGCAGGCGTCCCTGGACGAGTTGGCCCAGGCCCGGGATGAAAAAACTGCAAACGGCGGCGATGACATTTCCTGTTGAACCTTGACCACTCATAATACGCGAAAAATAGGCAGTCCGTGTTCAATGGGCAATCGCAATTAGCCGAAAGGAGAAAGTAACCCAAGCTTCCAGCTTGAGAACCGGAGACGACAAGCAGGAGGCATGTGCCACGCGCCCCTGACAAAAAGCCCCCTTGCCCGGAACGGGAAATTCCGTTAGTAAAGGAGCGGAGGCGACATGAACAAATCCGGCAAGGACTCCACGACCGCGCGGTCTCTCCGCGAGCGGGCCGAAACGGCCTTTGAAAAAAAGAGCCGTGCGGAGCAGACACTATCACCCGAAGCCCAGCGGCAGGTGCTGCACGAACTGGGCGTGCATCAGATCCAGATGGAGATGCAGAACGAGGAGCTGCGCCAAGCGCACGAGGCGCTTGAGATTTCGCGGACACGCTATTTCGATCTCTACAACATGGCCCCGGTGGGCTACGTTACCATTGGCGAGCAGGATCTGATCTCGGAGGCGAACCTCACCGCGGCCACCCTGCTGGGCGTGGAACGTCCGGCGTTGATCGGCAAGCCGTTCTTCCGCTTTCTCTTCAAGGACGACCAGGACATCTTTTTTCTGCTGCGCAAAGAGCTTTTGGAAGCCGGCCCCTCCCCGATGTGCGTATTGCCGCGGGAATGCGATCTGCGGGTGGTGAAGACCGGCGGCAGCCCCCTCTGGGTGCGCCTGACCGCGACAAGCATCTGGGGCGAAAACGGCATGCCCTCCTTCCACATCGTGCTCAACGACACCAGTGCGCGCAAGCAGGCGGAGGAAAAGATCGTCCAGTTGTCCCAAGCGGTCGAACAGAGCCCGGTTCTCGTTGTGATCACCAATCGGGCTGGCGAGATCGAATACGTGAACCCGAAGTTCTGCGCCGTCACCGGGTTCACCAAGGAAGAAGTTCTGGGCCGGAATCCCCGTATCTTGAAGTCCGGAGAAAAAAGCCCGGAGGACTACAAGGAAATGTGGGCGGCCCTCACGGCCGGAAACGAATGGCGCGGCGAATTTCACAACAGAAAAAAAAGCGGCGAGCTCTATTGGGTAAGCGCCTCGCTTTCTCCGATCCGCGACGCCTCCGGCCACATCGTCCATTATCTGGCTGTCAAAGAAGACATCACCGAACGCAAGCGGGCGGAGGATGAACTGCGGGAAAAAAATGCCGAGCTCGAGCGCTTCACCGCAACGGTCTCGCACGATCTCAGAAGTCCGCTGGTGACGATCAAGACGTTTCTTGGCTATTTGGAAGAGGATATTCGCACCAAGAACGCCGAGTCCACGGAAAAGGATCTCGCCTACATCCACGGCGCGGCGGAAAAAATGGGTCACTTGCTGGACGAAGTGCTGGAGCTTGCGCGCATCGGCCACCAGAAGAACCGGTCGGTGACCGTGCCGTTGCAGATGCTTGTGCAGGAGGCTCTGGCCCTGGTGGCGGGACAAATCGCCGAGCGCGAAGTCCAGGTGGAAATCACCCAGGAGCCGGTCTGGCTCACCGGTGACCGCCCGCGTCTGGTGGCAATTTTCGAGAACCTGCTGGATAACGCCGTGAAATTCCTGGGCGACCAGCCGAACCCCCGGATCGAAATCGGGATCGAGACCGCCGCCGAGGGGATCGTGCTCTTCGTTCGTGACAACGGCAAGGGGATCGACCCCCGCCATCGCGCCAAACTCTTCGGCCTCTTTGAAAAGCTCGACCCGCACACGCCCGGATCCGGAATGGGCCTCGCAATGGTGCGGCGCATCGTCGAAATGCATGGAGGGAAAATTTGGGCGCAATCCGACGGTCTGGGCTGCGGATCGACCTTCCGGTTCACCCTGCCAAAAACCCAACTCCTCACAAAATGAACAAAAAAGGCTCCGCGCTCAAGAAAGCGCCTCTCACCATCCTGCTCATCGAAGACGAGCCGGCCCACGCCGAAATCGTGCGGCGAAATCTCTCGGTCTTTCCCGTCGCCCACCGGCTCATCCACGTCGAAGACGGCCAGATGGCACTGGATTATTTGCTCTGCAAAAATCCCGATCCGGTCTCCAGCCCCCGGCCGGATCTCATCCTTCTGGATTTGCGCCTGCCGAAGGTGGATGGATTGGAAGTGTTGCGCCAAATCAAGGAGAACAAGAGCCTGGCGGGCATTCCCATGGTTGTGTTGACAACCTCCGCCGCCGACGCGGATCTGGCCACCGCCTACCAACTCGGCGCACGGAGCTACCAGATCAAACCGGTGAATTTCGACGGGTTCACGGAATTGTTGGGAACTCATGGCGAGCCGTCCCGCCACAGATCCCTCATCGAATAAAAGAAAAATTTCCCCATGAACGCATCCCCCCTCTCCCTCCTCCTCCTCGAAGACGAAGACGCCCATGCCGAGGCGATTCGGCGCGCTTTCGCCGGCCCGCCCCAAAGCATAATAATCCAGAGGGTTTCCAGCCTGCGGGAATACTGTGAACAGGCGGCCGCCCGCCCGCCGGACATTGCCCTCATCGACCTTAATCTCCCGGACGGCAATGCCATGGAGGCCCTGACCCTCCTCTCGGAGAGCAATCCCTTCCCCGTGCTGGTAATGACCGGGCTGGGCAGCGAAGCGGTGGCGGTGGCGGCACTGAAGGCCGGCGCGCTCGACTATCTGGTCAAGTCGCCGGAAACCTTTGCCAACATGCCGCACACCGTCGAACGCGCCCTGCGCGAGTGGAATTTGCTCCAAGCGCACCAACGGGCCGAGGAGGCGTTGCGCGTGAGCGAACACTTCCTCCGGGAAGCGCAGACCATCGCCGGCCTGGGCAGCTATGTCCTGGATTTCCCCACCGGGTTGTGGACAAGTTCGGACGTGCTTGACCGGGTGTTAGGGATCGATGCGGCCTATGATCGCTCGGTGAAGGGCTGGGCGCTCCTGATCCATCCCGATGATCGCACCATGATGTCCGACTACTTCAAAGAGGACGTCACGCGCTTGGGCCGGACATTTGACAAGGAATACCGGATCGTCCGGCACAGCGACCATGCCGAACGCTGGGTGCATGGAAGAGGCCTGCTCAAATACGACGCCAACAGGAAGCTTCTGAAAATGGTCGGCACGATCCAGGACATCACCCAACAAAAAATCATGGAGGGCAGGCTGCGCGAAACGATGGCGCAGGCCGAGGCGGCCACCCTCGCCAAAAGCGAGTTCCTGGCCAACATGAGCCACGAGATCCGCACCCCGATGAACGGAATCATCGGCATGAGCGATCTGCTTCTCGATACCCGCCTGCTCCCCGAGCAGCATGAGTATGTCGATGCCATCCACTCCTGCGCCGCCTCTCTCCTGGCCATCATCAACGACATCCTCGACTTCTCGAAAGTCGAGGCCGGGAAACTCGTGCTCGAAACCCTCAACTTTTCAATCCGGACGACCATCGCGGAATCTCTGGAGATCCTCTCCACAAATGCCCGCGAAAAAGGCCTTGATGTCACGTGCGACGTGGCGGAGAAGGTTCCGGAATTTCTGCGCGGCGACCCCGGCCGCCTGCGCCAGGTTCTGTTCAACCTGGTCGGCAATGCCATCAAATTCACCCCGCACGGCAACGTCCGGATCCGGGTTGAAAACATCGCGGAGACGGAAAGCTCCGCAACACTGCGCTTCACGATTTCGGATACCGGCATCGGAATCCCCGCCGACAAGCAGGAAACGATTTTTTCAAAATTCATCCAGGCTTATCCGTCCTCGACCCGTCGCTTCGGCGGAACCGGTCTGGGGCTGGCGATCTGCAAGCAGATCATCACCCTCTTTCACGGGGAAATTTCCGTCGCCAGCGAGGCGGGGAAAGGATCGGCCTTCACGTTCACCGCCGTGTTCCAAAAGCCGGCCGCCGGCACGATGCGGACGGTTCCCAATGAGGCCGCAGACTCGAATCACGAGCATCCCTCCGAGACGGAAACCGCCCACCGCCGCCTCCGCATCCTCGTGGCGGAAGACAACACGACGAACCGGATCATCGCCGTCAAAATGCTCGAAAAGCTCGGCCATGTCGCCGAGGCGGTCGCCAACGGGCAGGAAGCGGTGGAATCGCTGCGGCGGATCCCCTACGATCTGGTTCTCATGGATTGCCAGATGCCGGTTCTGGACGGGTTCGAGGCCACGAAGATTATCCGTGCTCCCGGATCGACCGTCCGGAATCCGCGCGTCCCGATCATTGCCCTCACCGCCTATGCCATGAAGGAAGACCGCGCCATCTGCCTCGAAGCCGGGATGAACGACTATGTTTCCAAGCCGGCCAATGCACACGATCTTGCGGCCGCCATCAAGCGCTGCGGTCTTGACGTCCCCGGCACGGGCGAGGCGCCTCCCGCTGCAGCGACGGGAACCGCGGGGGCTTCGCCCGACTTTGACCGGGAGGACTTCCTCGATCGGACGGTCGGCGACCGCAGCCTGGCCGCCGAGGTGGCGGGAATTTTCCTTGTCGACTCTCCGCCGATCCTCGAAAAACTTTCCTCCGCGATCACGGCCGGCGACGCCCAATCCGCAGGCAACTTCGCCCACGCTCTCAAAGGCTCCAGCGCAACCGTCGGGGGAAAATCGCTCAGCCAAATCACCGCGCAAATGCAGGACGCCGGAAAGAAGGGGGATCTCCCGCGTCTCGCCGCCCTTCTCCCCGACGCCCGCGCCGCCCTGCAAAAACTGTCCGCCCTCCTCCGCAGCGAATTCCCGGACAAGCCGGCTTGAACCGGGAAGGCGCCTCATCCCAAACACACACCGGAATAGGTAAAGCATAAACGATGAGAATGAAGCTGATCTTCCTTGCTGCCGCTGCGGCAGTAACGATGCTCCGGGTCAGTGGGGACGACTCGGCCAAACATCCGATGTTCGCGTCTCCGACGAATGGCCAGAAGCCGCAAGGGGCCTTGGGAGTTGGCTCGGAGAAAATTCTGAAGAACTTTACCGAGAAGGAATTTCTGGGGCACCAGTTCGCAATGCGACCCGCTCAGCCCTGCTTCCCGCCTATGGCCATGTGATGCTCGGTGCTGGCGACGGACCAAGCCAAGCGCAGGTGAACCTGCACTTCCCCGAAGCCAATAACCATATCCATGCAAGTTCCCTGGCCCTGGCACTCTACGCGTTCGGCGAGGAACTGCTCGATAACAACCGCTATAGCCATAGTTTCGGACGCGGTTTCACCTGCAGCACGATGGCATACAGCACCGTCACCATCGACCGCACACAGCAGTTTCGCGGCAATGGAAATGCGCGAGGAATCGGCAAGCTACTGACTGGCGGAGACCTCAAGACCTACGAACCCGGAGTGGCCGGCGTCGCCCTGGCCCAGGTGGACGGACAGCGAGCCTATCTCAATGTCCCGGATCGACGTTACGAGCGGATGATTGTTTTCAATACAGTTGATATCAACCATCCCTATCTGCTTGATATTTTCCGCGTCGCTGGCGGTCACATTCACGACTACTTCCTGCACGGCGCGATCACATTTCCTGAGGTCGCGAAGGCCAGCTTCCCGCTCGAGCCGATCGCAAAAGCCTACCCGTTGCTGGAGGCCGGGGAGACATGGAACGAAGACAAAACCAACAAAGGCGAGAGCGAAAATGCAAACTGGTATGGCGTGTTTCGGGAGATGAGCACCGCTCGCTCGCCGGGAAATGGGAATGTCACATTCCAAAATTCTGCCGGGACGCTCGGCACGTGCATCCATGTCGCCGACAACGGCGACAGCCAGGTCTATCTCGGAAAGAGCCCGGTCGGCTACAGCAAAGGGGGGTTCGACGAGCCACCGACCATCTTCAATGGGTGGCGTCCGACTCTGCTGGTTCGTCGGCAGGCCCCCGCCGGGGAGACGTTGCAGAGCCTGTTCGTCTCGGTGATTGAGCCGTTCAATGGCAAGCCTTCCATCACCAAGGTGGAGCGCCTCCCGCTCGAGCAAGCAGATCCCGCGGCTGTCGCATTGGGGATCACGTTTGCTGATGGACGCAAAGATGTCTGTATTGCGAACCTCTCCAATCGGGAGCAGACGGTAGCGACCGCCGACAAAGCTTATAGCCTGAGCGGTCGATTTGGACTGGTCTCCAAAGCTAAGGGTAAAGGCGGAAACTGGCTCATCGCCGGCACCGAATTTCGCGCCGGCGACAAGGTTCTCGCAATGCCGGACGGCGTCCAGGAGGGAGTTGTCACTGCCGTGATGCGACGTCACGACGGAGCTGCGTTGGATGCGTTCGTAACGGACACGCCGCTGCCGGAGGGAACGGCGCTGAAGGGTCGTTGGCTTTCGTTGGCCTTTGGCCCCTGCAAGCTCATCCCAAAAGAAGACGGCAGCTATCCCTTAGATATCAAGGAAGAGCCAGACATTAGCCAAATGTATCAGATTGACCATGTCGAACGGCGCGAGGGCAAGACATGGATCTGCCTTACCGAAGACCCGGCGCTCTCAATAAAAGACGGTGTTGCGACTGAGAAAGTTGCCCCTTATCGCACATTCAGCGATCCCTGCCATTTTGAAATCGCGCAAAGCCGGTATGCGCCGTAATCTGAAACGCGCAATTGATTGGATCGTCACGGCGCAGCCGGCTTGGAATCATCAATCCGGATATAATCAATCCGGCACGTCCCCGTGGCCGCATCGCCTCCGGTCAAGTCCAGCCGAAGCTGTTTGAGCGTGCCAGTCCAGCCGGGCAGCGCGGACAGATCCACCGCGTAGTCGCGCATCTCGTTGTCGTTGGCGGCCACCGTAAACTTTACTGACTTCGCCTCGCTCCACGCCGGATCGGCGCTCGTAATGAAACGCAGCGTCATGTGCGTGGCGGACGTGTGATTTTGGAGGCGCAGCCGGACGGTTTTGTGCTGCTTGAGCGGCACGTCCAAACTGTCCGCCGAAAGCAGATGCGCGGTCGGCGCGTTTTCGAGGGCGAGGATATAGCAGCCGCCGGCCACATAATGCACGGGGTAAGAAATACAGCTTATGGGGGCGGGCTCCTTTTTTATTTGGACGTCGGCACCGGGCTTTGAGACGGGCGGCTCCTTATAAAGGGTCACTGCCTGCGTTCCTAATTCCGCATCCGTCCAGCCTTGCTTGTCCAGCGGTGTGTTGAATTCCCACGCCTTCGCCACGGTAACGCCGCGCGGCAGGATGTGGACTGTGACCATGCTGCTTGTCCACAGCTCGCCATCGTCGCCCACCAGCCGCAAAACATAATCGCCCGGTGCGGAAAATACCGCGTCACATTTGGCGACGGCTGGAGTTTTAAAAGTGACCTTGCCCGGACCTTCGAGCAGCTCCCAGCGTGCGGCGAGTTTCTTGTTCGCCGGCCGGCCATCATCGCTGGCAAGGCCGTTCAACCGCACATCCGCGTCGTTGGAAATAACATCGTCACCCGCCGAGACCACCGGCGGACTGTTCAGCGGCATCGCCTCGTCCAGAGCCTTGATTGAGGGATAGGCGGTATTGTTCGTCACCGTCCACTGCGTGGTCTTCGGGGCCTGGTTCGTGAAAAACTCTATGCCGGGCAGCAAAACATAACCGTTGTCGTGAATCGAGCCGGTGCTGCAGGAAATTTCGGGCGTAGAATTTTTCCCCCAAATGAAAATCTCTGACGGGCCAAGCTTCTTGGCCCAATTGTTTTGGATGAATCGCGAGCGGCAGATTTCCACGTTGCGCACCTGCGGCACATGAAAGCCGAGAAATTCGATGGCTGCGCCCGCATTATTTTGGAAGGTGCAGCTTTCAACCAGGCAACCATTACCATTGGCTTCAAAGTCAATGCACCCTTCGTCGTAGCATCCGGAATCGGGCTGGTTGCGGAACGTGCAGTTGCGGATGGTGAGATTCATTGGCGCTATCAGCATGATGCCCATCGTGCCGGCGTAAGCGTGGTAGCCGGAAGCATCGAAGATGCAGTTTTGCATTACGGCATTTGTCACCCCGACCAACTGCGGGTGCGGCGACGTGTTGAACGTGTAGTTGTGATGGGAGTACACGCGATCCAATGCCACTTTCCCGCCTTGGACGTGGAAGCCCCGCGAGGTTTGAAACATCTCGCAGTCATGAAGCGTTATATCGCGGCCCTTGCCGGTCACCGCGATGCCGGGAGAGATGGGGTAGGAGCTCAGGCCGTCGTCAGTGGGCGGATGGAAGTTTCGCCATTCAGGAATGCCGCTGCTGTCCGGGCGATAAAGCCCTTCGATGTGATGTGCGATGCAATCCTCGATCACCAATCCGCCATGGCCGGGTTCGGCATAACAGACGATCAATCCTTTGCCTGCGTGGCTCACGACGAGGCTGCTGATGCGCAGAAAATCCGGATTCCGCACCAGCACGCAGCGGTCGTTGATGTCCCAGTTGCGGCGGATGCTCGGGCGGGCTCCCTCGCCGTATGCGCCAATCTCGGCCCATTGGTCGGGCGTGCCGCGCGCGCCGATCCGCAATTCCTGGTTGATAACGCTGCCTCGCTTGATAAGCAAACGTTCACCGGCCGACAGCGTGCGGCCGTTGATGTTGAAAAAATCCTTCCACGCCGCCTCGGGCGCGATGCCGGAGCTGGAGTTTTTTCCGCCGATGCTATCAACGTAATAAGTCGTCGCCCCGTTCGAATTCGCCAACCCAGTTATTAACAATGCGAGCGCAAACCACGAATGCCTCAACAATCCATTTTTCTTCATGCAGAGGAATTATTGAATCCCGGCGGCAATATCAAGTGTTCCATATGATCGTCAAAGAAAGCATAGAAATTGTCAATTGTCAGGAGCGCTCAACAAGATAGGCTTTTACCTGAATTCCAATGGATCCAAATGCATGAGAATACGACTGATCTTCCTTGCTGCCGCTGCGGCAATAACGATGCTCCGGGTCTATGGGGACGACTCGGCCAAGCATCCCATGTTCCCATATTCGGCTAGTGGCCAGAAGGCGCAGGAAGGCGGGGGAACCGCCTCAGAGAAGATCCTGAAGAGTTTTACCGAGAGGGAATTTCTGGAGCTTGTGCCGCGACAATCGCCGCGCAGTGCCCAGCGATGCCCGACGGAAAAGCCCCCGCTCACACACGAGACGCGCTGGGAGTGGGATCCGCACCGCCCGAACGAGATCCGCTGGGGCAGCTTTGTTTTTCCGAGTCCGAACTACGTGTGCAAGACGGAACGCGTGGAGGTGCTCAGCGGCAAAACCGTCGAGGTTCCCTATCTGGACACCCCTTATGGCCGCTCCTATGTGCCGGCCCAGATCGACCATTGCAAACGCGAGGAGCTTGTAAAGTGCTTGGAAACGCTCGCCAAGGATTACTCGGCCACTCACGACGAACGTTATGCCCGGCGCATCGCCGTGGCTCTGGACGCTTGGGCCACTTGCTTTCCCGACTACTTCATGACCAGCGAGAACAGTCCGAACCTTGTCAGCCCGGCGCAGGCAGAGAAGATCAAGTGGGATGTCCGGCGGGCCAGCGATCACGGAAGATTGGGGCACGAGTGGACAAATGTCGAGTTGCGCGCGTTCGACGCCATCTGGAATAGCAAGGCGCTGCGCGACCTTTCCGCCGAGCGCGGCTATGACGTCCGCGGACATATTATAAAAAACCACTTCGAGAATGAAGCCGATTTTCTCACCAAGCGTGTGCCGTTGGAAACCGCCACCAGCAGCGGCCTTTCCACGCTTGATGTCGTAGCGAACGCCGCGACCTTGCTTGGTCGCCCAGACTACATCGGGTACGTCAATAGGTTCCTGGAGCTCGCCATCGCCAACAATTTCGCCCGCGATGGCATGTACCCGCTGTCATTCAGCTATCACGTCATGTATCCCCAAGTTCTCTTCGACATCGTGCAGGCCGTGCGCAATTATTTCAAAGTCCATCCGAACGGTACCCCTGCTTTACGCGACGCAAAAGCGCAGGTCGACGACTGCATGCGCGCACTGCGCCGATCCTCAACCGTTCACCTCAACGTCGCCCTGCCCAACGGGAATATGGCACCCTTTGATGACACCTGTTTCGGCGGGGCGCCAGTCCGCAATGCGACCCGCTCGGCCCTGCTTCCCGCATACGGCCATGTGATGCTCGGTGATGGCGACGGCCCTCGCCAAGCGCAGGCGAACCTGCACTTTGCCGACCACTACACCCATGTCCATGCCAATTCACTGGCCTTGGCGCTCTACGCGTTTGGTGAGGAGCTGCTTGATAATAACCGCTATTTTCATGGTTTCGGCTTCGGTTATGTCAACAGCACGATGGCCTACAATACCGTCACCATCGACCGCAAGCAGCAGTTTCGCGGCAACAGGGATTTCCGGGGTGTGGGCCACCTCCAGACTGGCGGCGACCTCAAGACCTACGAACCGGGGCTGGCCGGCGTCGCTCTGGCCCACGTTGATGGGCAGCGGGCCTATCTCAATATCCCGGACCGACGCTACGAGCGGATGGTTGTTCTCAACACGGTTGATGCCAACCACCCTTATCTGCTGGATGTTTTTCGCGTCGGCGGCGGCCAGACTCACGACTACTTCCTGCACGGTGCGATCACATTCCCTGAAGTCGCACAGGCCAGCTTCCCGCTCCAGCCGATCGCAAAAACTTACCCGTTGCTGGAGGCCGGGGAGACATGGAGCGAATCCGACAGCACCAAGGGCATGTACGGCAACGCAAAATGGTATGGCGTGTTTCGAGAGATGAGTTCGGGCCGCTCGCCGGGCAATTGGAACGTTACATTCCGCAACTCCGCCGGCACGCTCGGCACCTGCATCCATGTCGCCGACAGCGGCGACAGTCAGGTCTATCTGGGCAAGAGCCCGGTCGGCTACCGCTATCGAGGAGCCACAGAGCCGTCAACCGTCTTCAATGAGTGGCGACCGACGCTGCTGGTTCGTCGGCAGGCCCCCGCCGGGGAGGCGTTGCAGAGCTTGTTCGTATCGGTGATTGAGCCGATCAACGGCAAACCTTCCATCACCAAGGTGGAACGCCTCCCGCTCGAGCAGCCCGATCCCGCGACGGTCGCATTGGGCATCACGTTTGCCGATGGACGCAAAGATGTATGTATTGCGAACCTCTCTGATCGGAAGCAAACGGTAGCTACCGCCGACAAATCCTATAGCCTGCGCGGTCGCTTTGGCCTGGTCTCCAAAGCTAAGGGTAAAACCGGGAACTGGCTCATCGCCGGCACCGAACTTCGCGCTGGCGACAAGGTGGTCGCAGTGCCGGACGGCATCCGTGAGGGAACTGTCACGGCCGTGATGCGACGTCACGACGGCGCTGCGTGGGATGCGTTTGTAACGGACGCGCCGCTTCCCGAAGGCCCCGCATTGAAGGGCCGTTGGCTGTCGCTGGCCTTTGGACCCTGCAAGCTCATCCCCGGTCTCGACGGCAGCTATCCCTTAGATATCAAGGAACAGCCTGGCATCAGCCAAATGTTCCAGATTGACCACGTCGAACGGCGCGAGGGCAAGACGTGGATCTGCATCACGGAAGACCCGGCGCTGTCTCTCAAAGGCGGATTCGCTGCTGAAACCGTTTGGCCATTTCGCACATTCAATGGTCCACACCATTTTGAAATCGCACAGAGCCGGTATGCGCCGTGAATTTCAATTCTTCGAATGCCGTAGCGGAGCTGCGAACACATCAGAACCCGCGATTGAGAAGCGAAGAATTTTCTTGCCATCAACCCAAACAACCACAACCTAAACTCTCCTATGAAACGACATTCCTTACTTCCAAGCATCGGCACCCTCATGGCCGCAGCGCTTTTGCTTCCTGTCACCGCCATGGCGGCACCCAAGAAAGTGCTCGTCGTCAGCACGACCACCGGCTTCCGCCATGCTTCCATTCCGGCCATGAACAAGGTCATCGGCCAGCTGGGCGAAAGCAGCAAGGCCTTCACCGTCGACTATCTGGAGCAACCTCCGGGCAAACCCAACGATATCAAGCCGCCCAAGCCCTTGGCAGCTGACGCCAGCGACGCTGACAAAGCCAAATTCCAGGAGGCCAAGACCAAATACGAAGCGGAGCTACCGGCATTCCGCGAGGCCCTGGCCAAATGGAACGTGTTGCTCAAGGAAGCACTGATGAAGCTCAGCCCGGAGTCGCTCAAAAACTATGATGCCGTGATCTTTGCCAACACCACCGGCGATTTGCCAATCCCCGATCGTGACGGCTTCCTCGAGTGGGTCAAATCCGGCAAGGCTTTCATCGGTCTCCACGCCGCCACCGACACCTTCCACCGTTGGCCTGACTATGCGGCTTTCATTGGCGGCGAATTCGCCACCCACGGCCCGCAACTCTCGGTGAGTTGCATCAACGATGATCCGCAGCACCCGGCCAACAAGCATTTCGGTAAAACCTTCGACATCGCGCTCGAGGAAATGTATCAGATCAAGAATCACGACCAGACCAAGGAGCATGAACTGCTCTCGCTTGATAAGAAACCCGTGGCGGCAGATCCACAACCCGGCTTCTACCCGGTTTCCTGGTGTCATCTTTATGGCAAGGGCAAAGTCTTCTACAGCTCGATTGGCCACCGCGAGGACATCATCGACGTCGATCCTGCCATTAAGGATCGCAAAAACCCCGTCGAGGTGAGCCAAGCCTATCAAGCTCACGTTCTCGGCGGTATCCTCTGGGCGCTCGGCCTTGCCCCGGGTGACGCCACCCCACAGTCGAAGTAACCCTTAACAACACCCTCAATCCACCAACCCGCAGGCACCAATTATTTGTAAGCCGCCTCCGACGCAGCGCATCGGGCTTCTCTCATGTTAAACGAAAGGTTGTCAGGAACGCTCAATGAGTTAAGCTCATTTGGAAGCCAGCGGTCTGTTTGATATCAGGTGGGTAATCTGGAAGAGCCTTGATCTCGAGTCGTCGGAACTCGGCCTCCGCGCCCTCGGATTGAAGTTGATTTGGCCTTTGGGGTCGCAGGAGGGTTTTTTGAGGCCGGGAATTGTCGGGAGGTCGGCACCGGTTCCTGCGACGAGATAGAGCTCCCTCCAGCCTTACCTGCGGCCACCGCCGCGGAATCCCCCACCGTGGAATCCTCCGCCGCCAAAGTCGCGCGCGCCGCCCATTGAGCGGGAGAACCGCTGGTTGTCCAAATCCCGGTGTGAAGATTCGTCGAAGCTCGAGTGATCCGCATTTTTCCAGCCGGAGGAATCGTGTTTTTCCCAGCTGCCGTCTTCTTTTGATCGGTAGGCACTGCCATCGCGTCCCGCGAAAACGTTGTTGTCACCGAGCCGGGAGGGATCCGATTTCAGGCTCTGGCGGTCGGGAACGGATCGGTTGGCCCCGGCGTGATTTTCTTCCGGATGGCGGGCCGCAGTCGACCGGTCGGCATCGCGTGCGGCGTCATTTTTCGCGTTTTGGTTGGCGTCCGGGTGGGAATTTTTCCAATTGGAAAACTGGTTTTTTTCGTTGTTGTTCCGGTTGTTGTTGATGTTGTTTCTGGCGTTATTGTTATTGACGGAATTGTTCCCCCAGCGGTTGTAGGCGTTGTGGGCGTTGACGTTGACGTTGTTCCAGTTATTGGTCACGTTGCGGTTGAAGTTCGCATTCCCCCAGCCGCCGTGCCACGGCCCCCACCAGGGCGAGCAGCCCCAGCCGTGATCGACCGCGAGGCCGAATGCGAACCCGGTCGCGAGCCCGCAGGCAAAGCCGGCCCCGAAGCCGTAGGTGAGCGGGGGGCCGAACCACACATTGGATCCGATGTAGGGCGGGTAGGCGAACCCGGTGCCGAAGACCACCACGCCCTCCGGCGCGAGGCAGGCACCGAAATAGCCGGGCGTGTAGCCGGTATAAACAACATCCGGCGTCGAACCATAGACCGTGACGTTGGTCGCGTAATAAACCGGTGAGCTCGGCGGAATCGAGTAGATCTCGGGCGGCACACTGTCGGCGACCTCCCAGGATCCCGAGGGAGACTTGGCCCGGAACCAGACGCCATTGACCACGGCATAATATTTTTCGGAAGAAACTTTGATCACCGGGGTCGCCGTATTTTTGGCATAAGAGAGGCCGGTGCTCGGGATCGGTTCAAATTGCGGAGTTCCGTCGTAGGAAACCTCGGTGGTCGCCTGGCGCGAGATCGTCGCCGTCTGCGGGATGGTTGCGGAGATCGCCGCCTCGCCGGCCTGCGGGGTGCCGGCCACCGAAGCCAGCACGGTTCCGGCCGGGGCGGTTTCCGGAATGTTCGCAAAGTCGGGGGGCAGTTGGTCGGCGGGAACAAACTGCCACGGACCCTGGAACGTGGTTGCGATGAACCAGCGTCCGGAAATGACAACGTAATACGCCTGGTTGGCGGTATTCATGAAAAGCGAGCTGCCGGAGTTTGTCACATGCAGGAGCTGCGTGCCGGAGACGGGCTCGAAAGCGGGCGGGCCCTGGGTGGTGATCAACTCGGCCGGGCTGGTGCTCACGAAGAGGAGAGGCATCGGTGGCGTGGTGCCTGCGGGCGGATCGAAGAGCTGGACGCCGCCGGCTTTGGTGGCCTGCTGGAGAATGCCGTCCAGCGCCGCCGGGGGATTTTGCGCCCCGGTCCACGGGCCGCCAAGCGCGGCCGCCTGCGCCCAGGTGCCGTTGACCCGCAGAAAAAACGACCCGCTCGCCTGATCCATCAAAAGAAGGGCCTGGGTGTTGATCGCGCGCAGCAGCGTGGTGCCGGCAACGGCGCGCAGGGCGGGCTCGCCATCCACCAAAACCAGAATAGCCGGAGACTCGCTGAAGAAAATTTTTGGCGGCGCATTTTTAACCGGCACGGTTTTGGCACCGGCCCCCTCGGCGCTTGTCACGGCGAGGTTTGCCTTCACGGCCGGCAACGAGAGGCCCTGCGCCCACGCGGCCGCCTGCGCGACCACCAAGGCGGCGTAGGACTGCGCACGCTCGGGAGCCGAAGGGAAATTCGCCCGCGCGACATTGAGGTTCGAAAGCGAGACGGTCTGTTGCTCGTTATCCACATCGGTCGTTCCGGTAACAGCAACCGTGCCGAATAACGATTGGGCCGCGCCTTGGGGGAGGACGGAAATCGCGGCCCGGAACGAAAGGACATTCCCCGACCAGGCTGTCACCTGCGGCTGATAGACCGTGATCGTCGCGCCGTCGCTTGTGAAGGATCGGGGCCATCCATCGGAGGAATCGCCGCGCGCGGCCATCGGCAGAAGAAGGGAAACAACCGCCGCAAGAAATGGGGGAATCAGTTTCATGTGCGGAATCCTACCCGATTGCCTCCACTCCGTCAACGCCACCCTGCGCCTCCCGCTCGACAAGACGGATCCGAATGGATTAGCCGATCTCCATTTGACAATTTCCCTCCGTTCCTTAGGCTTCCCGTTCTAACCAATTGATAAACCCATGAGTGTCCTTGTTGGAAAACCCGCGCCAGATTTCACCGCCGAAGCCGTGCAAAACGGCCAATTTACGGAAGTCACCCTTTCGAGCTATCTCGGCTCGAAATATGTCGTCCTCTTCTTTTATCCGCTGGATTTCACGTTTGTGTGTCCGACCGAACTGCACGCGTTCCAGGAACAACTCGCCGCATTTCATGAGCGCAATGTCGAGGTGCTCGGCGTGAGCATCGACAGCAAATTCTCGCACTTCGCCTGGCTGAGCACGCCGAAGAACCAGGGCGGCATCCAAGGCGTTGCGTATCCGCTCCTTTCCGATCTCCGCCGCACGATCGTTGCCGACTACGATGTTCTCTCGGCCGATGGCGTCGCGTATCGCGGGCTTTTTCTCATCGACAAAAAGGGCATCGTGCGCCACCAGGTTATCAACGATCTGCCCCTGGGACGCAGCGTTGAGGAGGCTCTCCGCATGGTCGATGCGCTCCAGCATTTTGAAGAGTGCGGCGAGGTCTGCCCGGCCAACTGGGCCAAAGGCAAAGACGCCATGCGCGAATCACGGGAAAGCGTTTCGGGATACCTCGCGACGCATTGACCGCAACGGGAAACAGACGGCAATCCCGACGCCGACCGCTTTCCGCCCGCCCGGTCTGCCGCCAAACGGTTACGAGCGCTTGCCGGCCAAGCCCAGCATCACCAAAGTGACGCCGCTGAAGATCGACTGGATTCCGTAAAGAAGCCCGATCACCCACAGGCCGTCCAAGGGCCAGCGGGCATAGATCATGTCGCCCAGAACCAGCGCGGTCACGCCGTTGAGAAGAAGCCAGATCCAGGCGGAATTCTCCCGCATCCGGAAGGCCGTCACCACACAGATGATCCCTTCCGCCAAGAAGAGCCCCGCGAGAATGAGGGTGATCAGCAGCATCGCGGTCGCCGCACAGACGAACAGCGCGTAACCGGCCGCGAGACGGATCACTCCGGAAAAGCCCGAGAGAAACCGGTGGGGACGGTTCTTCCCGAAAATCGCGAGAAACAGGCCGACGCCACCGCTGACAAGGCAGAAGGCTCCGAGCAGCTGGGTGAGGATCAGGGAAAAAACCGATGGGGCCGCGATGGCAAAAAGACCGACGACGATCGAAAGACCGCCCCCGAAGAGGAACCAACCGCGGCTCGCGCCAATCGCCTTTGCGTCCGGAGGGGAAGCGTTCATGGCGTCAGCTCTCCAAAGTGAATCCCACTTTCACGGTGACCTGCCAGTGGGCCACGCGTCCGTCCTCAATCTGCCCGCGCGTCTCGATCACTTCGAACCAGCGAAGGTTCCTCAACGACAGCGACGCCTTGGCGATCGCATTTTGTACGGCCTCTTCGATGCTGTTCGGAGACGATCCGACCAGCTCGATTTTTTTATAAATGTGGTTGCTCATGGATCCGAGTATAACAGATTTTTCGCATTCGAAAACTAAATTCCGCCCGCCCGGGAATATCGAAAAATTCGGCTTGTTTTTTCCCCTCGTCCGCATGTTGTGTTGTCAAACGATGAGTTCGCCGACGCCCACCGCACAAGGATACATGATGCCCGCCGAATGGGAGCGTCATGACGCCACCTGGCTCTCCTGGCCGCAACCCGGCTGCAACAGCTTTCCGGACTCCTACGAGCGGGTTCTCCCCGCGATCATTAAAATGGCGGAGGCCCTTGCCGAATCGGAAACCGTCCGCATCAACGTGCGCGATGCCGCCCAGGAAAAAACCGTGCGCGGGCTTCTGCGCCAAGCACCGCCCGAGCGCATCGAGTGTTTTCACATCCCCACAAACGAGCCCTGGTGCCGCGACCACGGGCCGATCTTCCTTCGCCGGAAAACCGCCCCGCAACTCGCCATCGTCAATTTCGGCTTCAACGCCTGGGGGTGGAAGCTTTCCCCGTTCGATGAGGACGACGAAGTGCCCGGGAAAATTGCGGCGGCGCTCGGGCTGCCGGTTTTCGATTGCGGGGGATTCGTGCTGGAAGGCGGCTCCATCGACGTCAACGGGGCCGGGGCCGTCCTCACCACCGAAAGCTGCCTGCTCAATCCCAACCGCAATCCGAAGCTCGGCCGTCCGGAAATCGAGCGCAAACTCCAGCAGACGCTCGGCGTGAAACATGTCCTCTGGCTGGGCGACGGCATCGAGGGCGACGACACCGACGGCCATGTGGATGACGTCACGCGGTTTATTGCCCGCGACACCGTCGTCACCGTCGTTGAGGAGGACGCGAACGATCCGAACTTCGAGCCCCTTCACAACAATCTCGACCGCCTCCATTCCATGCGGCTTCCGGGGGGCGAGCCGCTTCACGTGCTCACGCTTCCCATGCCCTCGCGGATCATCCGCGGCGGGCTGCGGCTGCCGGCCAGCTATGCCAACTTTTACATCGCGAATGAAATCGTGCTCCTCCCCGTTTATTCCGAACGCAATGATGCCTGGGCGGAGTCGGTTTTGCGCGAGGCCTTCCCGACCCGCCGCATTGTGCCGGTGGACTGCCGGGAACTCATCTGGGGTCTCGGGGCCTTCCATTGTCTCACCCAGCAACAACCCGCCGTCATTTGAATGGATTCCTACCGCCGGAATGTTGCGCTGATCCTCTCGCGGGCGGGCGGGGAAATTCTCATCTGCGAACGCACGGGCTTCCGCGACTCCTGGCAGTTTCCCCAGGGCGGGATCCAGACGGGCGAGAGCGACATCCAGGCACTCCACCGCGAGGTGCGCGAAGAAATTTCCCTCGACCCCGATGCCTACCGCATCGTCATGCGGCACGGCCCCTACCGCTACACATTCCGCCCCGGCTTTAAAAAAGAGGGCTTTGACGGACAGGAACAAACCTACTTCCTCGCCGTAATTCTGGGAGACGCGGAAAGCGGCATCCGGGTCGATCACGAGGAGTTCCATGCGCACCGGTGGATCTTCCCCCACGCGTTTAAAATCGAATGGGTTCCCCCGATAAAACGCGATGTCTATCGGGCGGTTTTCCGCGATTTTTTTGACATTTCTTTGGCGTGATTCCTCTTTTGCTTTCGGATTGTTATTGACTCGGAGCCGAAAAATTGGGATTCCGCGCCAGCCTCATGCTTTCTTTTTCCGCATTTTCTATTATTGTTTCGGCCCTGATGGGCTGTGTCTGGTGGGTTTCACGCGATGATCAGGGGGCTTCCTGACCCGCCCGCCGGGCGTTTGGCCGCATTTTTTCCCACATGATTTCTTGGATTTGTTTTGAATGGAAGACCTCGGGTCTTCCGGCCGCAGGCGACAGTGTTTCGCCGTTTGTTATTCGACCCGCCGAAAAAGACGAGGAGGAGAACGTCGGGAAAATGATCTCCAGCGCGTTCTCGATGGATCCGACATGGGGCGACATCGCCCGTGTGCTTTTGGAGAATGTGGCATCGTCCCTCGGCACCGCGTTCGCCCGCCCGGCCCCGTCGTGTGTGGTTCTTCTGCACGGCCACCGGATCATCGGAGCCTCGCTGCTCGACACCAATCCGGACTCCGCCAACCACCTTCTGACCGGGCCCTGCATTTTGCACGAATACCGGAACCGCGGCCTCGGCTCGGGGCTGCTCCGCGATTCCCTCGCGTTTCTGGGCGAACACGAAGTCGGAACGGTGCGCGGGATCACCCGCGACCATTCGACCGCCGCCCGCTTTATTTACCCCAAATTCGGGAGCTCTTCGAAGCCCTGCGAGACCGATCCCCTCCGCCCGTCCGAAGGCTGAGGCCCGCTCTGTAAAATTAACGCGGGCCATTCAGGAGCGGTTCCTCCGCATGCCCGAATCTTCGCGTGAGAGCGGAGAGGCGTCTCTTTTTCGCTTTGCACGAGGCGGAGTCTTTGCCAGCATCCCGCACAGGATGCAGGGAAGTTTTGACCACTACGAGGCGGGGCCTTTTTTTGACGAGATGTTCGGGGCGGACGGCAGGGTGCGCCCGCACTACGAGTTGCTTCACCGACGGTTTTGCGAGATGCGGCCGGCGGAACTCGATCGCAAGCGGGTGCTGGCCGAAAAATCCTACCTCAACCAGGGCATCACCTTCACCGTCTATAGCGGAGACGAGGGCACCGAACGCATCATGCCCTTCGATCTCATCCCCCGCATTATCCCGGCTGAGGAATGGGCCGTGATCGAACGCGGTCTCGTCCAGCGGATCAACGCGCTCAATCTCTTTCTTCACGACATTTACCATGATCAGCGGATCGTCAAGGAAGGGATCATTCCCGCGGAAATCATCCGCAGCGCGAAACACTTCCGCCCCGAACTGGTCGGCCTCGATGTGCCGCACAACATTTACATTCACATCTGCGGCACGGATCTGATCCGCGGTGCCGACGGGCGCTACATGGTTCTCGAGGACAACGGGCGCTGCCCTTCCGGGGTTTCCTATCTTCTGGAAAACCGCCAGGCGATGAAGCGGGTCTTCCCGAAACTTTTCACCCGCTATGCGGTGCGGCCGGTGGACCGGTATCCGCAGGAACTTCTCGCTGTCCTGCGCCATGTCGCGCCGCACGGCAAGCCCGATCCGACGGTGGTTGTCCTCACGCCGGGCATATTTAATTCCGCTTATTTCGAACACTCGTTTCTGGCGCGCGCGATGGGTATCGAGATCGTGGTCGGGCCGGATCTTGTGGTGGAAAACTCCCGCGTGTTCATGAAGACGACGAAGGGCCTCCGGCAGGTCGATGTCATCTACCGCCGGATCGACGACGATTTTCTGGATCCGACGGTTTTCCGCAAGGACTCGGTTCTGGGCGTTCCCGGCCTCGTCGAAGCCTACCGGGCCGGGAATGTGAACCTCGCAAACGCCCTCGGAACGGGTGTCGCCGATGACAAGGTCACCTATTACTACGTGCCGGCGATGATCAAGTTCTACCTCGGCGAGGAACCGGTTCTGCCGAACGTCGAAACCTTTCTTTCCGCGGTGGAGAGCGACCGCCGTTACATTCTGGAGAACCTGGAAAACCTGGTGGTCAAGGCCGCCAATGAAAGCGGCGGCTACGGCATGATGATCGGACCGCATGCAAGCCGGGAGGAAATTGAAAAATTCCGCGCCGCGATCATCGCCGACCCCCGGGGCTATATCGCGCAGCCGGTGATCAACCTTTCCCGCTCGCCCTGTTCCTGCGAAGGCGCGATCGAAGGCCGCCACATCGACCTCCGGCCCTACATCCTCGCCGGAGAAAAAACGACGATCATCCCGGGCGGGCTCACGCGCGTGGCCATGCGCAAGGGCTCTCTGGTCGTGAATTCTTCCCAGGGCGGCGGCAGCAAAGACACCTGGGTGCTCGATGCCGAAGGAGGACAGCCGTGCTGAGCCGCGTCGCCGACGCCTGTTTCTGGCTGAGCCGCTACATCGAGCGCGCGGAAACCACCGCCCGCATTGTCGATGTCAACATCCAGCTCCTCCTGGATTTTGAAGTCGAGCACGGCGGCTCGGGCGAACAGCACTGGCTGCCGATTCTCGCCACCCTCGAAGATCAGGAACGCTTCGGCAAAGTCCATGCCGAAATGTCGGGCGATGCCGTCATGGCATTCGTGACGTTTGAAAAAAAGAACCCTCACGCGATCATTTCCTGCGTCTCCATGGCCCGCGAAAACGCCCGCACGGTCCGCGAACAGATTTCAAGCGAAATGTGGGAACGGCTCAACCGCCTCTTTCTCTACCTGCACAGCGCTTCCGCCCGGACGGCGTTCTCGGAAAGCCCGATCGATTTCTACCGTTTGCTCGTGGACAGCCTGCACTCGTTCCAAGGGATCACCGATGCCACGATGACCCACGGGGAAGGATGGGAATTCCTCCAGGCGGGAAAATTTCTCGAGCGGGCCGACTCGACCTCCCGCGTGCTCGACATCAAATACCACATCCTCCTTCCCAGCGGCGAGCAGGTCGGCGGCAACGTCGATATCACCCAGTGGATGGCCGTGCTCCGCTCGTGCAGCGCCATGGAGGCCTTCCTGAAAATCTCCCACGGCCAGGTCAACAGTTGGCAGGTCGCCGAATTTCTCATCCTCCACGACAAATTTCCCCGTTCCCTGCGGTTCTGCGTGGACAGGCTCGATCAGGCTCTTCACAGCATTTCGGGAACCGACCGCGCCCACTTCAGCAACGAGGCGGAACGGCTCTGCGGCCTCGTTCGCTCAAACCTCGACTACACCACGATCAAAACCGTCTTCCAGACCGGCCTCCACCAGTATCTCGACCAGACCCAGCTCCGTCTCATGGAAATCTCCGGCGCACTCGTCCAGACCTACTGCTCCTGGATGGACGAATCGTGACGCCTGCCCGATGAGCCGATTCCGCCCGGACTTTCCGTTCGACCGCCTCCTGCAACGTGTCTCCCGCTCGTTTTACCTCACGCTGAGGCTGCTCCCCGGCGAAGTCCGCGGCATCCTTTCCCTCGCCTATCTTCTTGCCCGCGCGTCGGACACGATTGCCGACACCTGCGCGGCCCCGGTCGCTACGAGGAACGCCCTTCTGCGCGGTCTGCCGGATGTCTGGCCCGCCTCGCTGTCCGCGCCCGGAGCCGAGGGGGAATTGCTCGCCACTCTGCCGGATCTTCTCACGGCTTGGAAATCCTCCCCCGACCGGGAGGAAATTGGGGCTGTCTGGAGGACAATCTTGGAGGGTCAGATTTTCGATCTCGAACGCTTCGGCGGCATGGCCCCCACTCCTCTCACGCCGGAGGAACTCGACCGCTACACTTACCTCGTCGCCGGATGCGTCGGTGAGTTCTGGACAAACATCTGTTTTAAACACATCAATAACTATTCATCCTCGGATCCGGAGACAATGCGTCGGTTCGGGAAAACGTTCGGTCAGGGCTTGCAATTGGTAAATATCCTGCGCGACCGGCATGCCGATGCCTCCCTCGGGCGGATTTACATCCCGCCGGAACGCTTCGCCACGGAAATGGAAACGGCCCGAACGTCCCTTGCGGCAGGAGGTTCCTACGCCTCCGCCATTCGATCGCGCCGTCTGCGCGCCGCCTGTGTGCTGCCCCTTCAACTCGGCCGGTCCACCCTCGAATTGGTTGCCAGGAATCCCGAAAAAAAGCGCGTCAAAGTCCCGCGCCACCGGGTCTGGATCGCATGGGTGTGCGCGCTTGCCCGCCCGGCGTCCGGCTGAACAAACCGGCCGCCGTGTGCACGCGGCGGTGAAAATCTCACCGGAAATCCTCTCGCCCGGTGAAGCGGGAACGGCTATAGTGGCTCCTCATGCAGACAGGCGGGCAACTATTCGGGTGTGAACGTTCGCGGTTGATTATGGCGAGAGCAGTTTGACGGTGCGCTCGGTGGCGCCCCGGTGGACGGCGAGGCAGCGGACGGCATTTGCGGCCATTTCGGCCCGCAGGGCGGGATCGCGAAGGAGGCGGTTGACGGCATGAAGGAGGGTTCCGGCATCCGTTACTTCGATCGCGCCGCCGTGGCGGAGGAACTGGGACGTGAGCGTGGCGAAGTTTTGCATATTTGGGCCGAAGACGACCGGAACGCCGGCAGCGGCGGGTTCGGCGGGGTTTTGTCCTCCCCGGGCGGTGAGGCTTTTTCCGATGAAGACGACGGTGGCGCAGGCATACCAGTCGCGGAGTTCGCCGGTCGTATCGACGAGAAGAACGTCCGGTTTCTTGTCGGGCGGGGGCTGGGTGCGCCGTGCGACGGACAACCCGGATTTTTCGAACTGGGCGGCCACGCCGGCGGAGCGCTCGAAATGGCGGGGGACGACGATGAGAAACAAATCCGGGTGATCCCGGCGCAATTGTTTGAAGACGTCCGCGAGGAGGACTTCCTCGCCATCAAACGTGCTTCCGCCAAGCAGGATCGGCGCGGTGTCCGGCACGCCAAGGGCCCGGAGGGCGGGGCGAAAATCGCGGGGCGGACGCGCGGGCAGGGCACAGTCATCGAACTTGATGCTTCCGGTGACGCGGAGACGGGATTCCCCGACTCCGAGCGATTGCCAGCGGGCGACATCCTCGGGTTCCTGGAGGCAGAGGACATCGAGTTGGTTGAAGAGGGGCGCGGTGATCCATCGCGCGGTCCGGTAACGTTTTTCCGAGCGCGGGGAGAGGCGGGTGTTGACCAGAGCGACTTTGGCGCCGATCCGGCGCGCTTCGCACACGATGTTCGGCCAGACCTCGGCTTCGACGAGGATCAACTGCCGCGGGCGGATCGCGCGGACTGCGAGCCGGGCGGTGAAGTAGAAATCGAGCGGGTTATAGATCGGTTCGAGCCACTGGCATTTCGCACGGGCGGCAAGTTTGAATCCGGTCGATGTCGTTGTCGAGAGAACGAACCCGAGCGAGGGATCGGTGTCGCGCATCGCCCGGATGAGTTTCATCGCGATCATGACCTCGCCGACGCTCACCGCATGCAGCCAAATCCGTCCACCGGTGCCGATTTTTTCCAGGACGCGCGGGGAATAGATGCCGAACCGCTGCCAGAATTTGTGCCGGTAATTTCCGCGCCGGATCATGCGCAGCACGAAGCCCGGAAGCATGAGAATCAGGACGACCGGGAAAAGCAGATTATAAACGAACCGCACGATCGGCATCATCGTCGTGCAAAATAGAGGATTTCGCTGCCGCCGTAACATTTCGAACGCAGGAGGGCGAGCGGGCCGTCGGGGAGGCGGCCGCCGCTTTGTTTTTCGAGCACAAAGATCCCGCCCGGTCGCAGGGCGGCGGCCAGTTTTTCCGAGGCGGCCAGGGCGGCGGCGAGGTCGGGGGCGTCGGCTTTTTTTGTGTAGGGAGGGTCGGCAATGATGAGATCGAAGGCCTCCTCGCCCGCGTAGAGATCCAGAAAGCGGAAGACGTCCATCGTCTGGACACTGCCCTCGACTTCGGCGCGGCGGAGATTTTCACGGATGCCGCGCACGCAACGGGCGTCCGATTCGACGAAGACCGCGCTGCGGGCGCCGCGGCTCAGCGCCTCGATGCCCATGGCGCCCGATCCGGAAAAGAGATCGAGCACGCGGGCGTCTGGCACGAGGTCGCCGAGACTCGAAAAGACCGCGCCTTTAACCCGATCCATTGTCGGACGCACGCCGTCCGGGGGGGCTTTCAACGGGCGGCTCCCTGCCGAGCCCGCGATTATGCGCATGGCTGGTTGGCGGGAAGGCTGTTCGCCTGAAGGAAAATCGCCATGAGGTTAGTGCGCTCCCTGTCCTTCCGCGGGAGCCGGGGGGGGGGCCGCGTTTTTCACGGGGGCCGCCCGGAAGAGATTTTTCAGGAGTCCGCCGATGTCCTGTCCGATCCGGATGCCGACGAGTTTGTCGAGGAGATCGGTTTTCGGGCGGCTGAGCGTGCCGGTGATCGTGAATGGCATTTGGGTGTAGCCCTCGCGATCGGAGGGCTCGAAATTGTTGCCGATGAGTCCGTGCGACTCCCGGCGGAGTTTTTCGTTCACGTGCAGGCGCGCCTTGAGATTTAACTTTCCTTCAAACGACGTGAGACCCTCTGCGTCGATGATGAGATTTTCGGACTGGAGGACAATTTTGTCGGCGAGGACTTTTGAATCGCGGATCGTAAAGGCGGCCTCGGCGGTCTTCAGTTGCAACATCTGCAATTCTTCGACCTGAAGGAGATCTCCAATCTGGCGGATGAAATCGAGCGGCTGGAGGCGGGCATTCTGAAGATGGATTTCGGCATGGCCGGAAAAACTGTCCTCTCGTCCCGGGGTTCCGGTGATCTGTCCTTTCAGAAAGAGACTGCCCTTCTTGCCGTCGCCATTTATTCCGGCCTCCTCGGCCAGTTTTTTGAGGGCGACGTGATCCGCGGCAATCGTTGCGGTGAACCGGTTGGCGGGAAGCGGGTCGAGATGGAACGAACCGGTCAGCACGCCGTCCGCCCACTTGGCGGCGAGATCCGGGATGTCGAGCTTCCCCTCCGCCCACGAAAAATGTCCGGTCAGCAGGCTCGGGTGAATCGCGCTTCCAAATGAGGTCTTGTGAATTTTGAAGTAACCCGTCGCCGGGCCTTCCGCCGGGACACGGGCGCCGAGCGAAATCTCTTCCAGTGCCATGACGAGGTTGCCCTTGCTGTCGTAGAAGAGCGAGCGGCCATTGCGGATGCGAAGGCGCTCGATGTCCACCGATTGGCGAACTGCGGTCTGCCGTGGGGCTGCGGCCTGCGGTGTCTTGATTTCCGCCCCGGCGGGAGCGGCGGGCAGATCCGCCGCCTTGTAGCGTTGGGGCGGCTCCCATGTGCCGTCGGGCCGCTGCACCGAGGTGATCAAGGGGTCGATGAGCAGCACGTCGCTGATCACAATTTTTCCGCTCAGAAGCGGCAGAAACCGAAACCCGACGCTCACCGAACCCACGTCCAGAAGGGGGGCGGATTTGCCGTTGTTCTGTGAGACCGTGATCCCGGAGACGCTGACACCGGACCACGGAGTGAAGGAAGTTCCCTGAATGCGGAGCGGCATGCCGGTGGCCCTGGAGGCGGCCTCCTGAATGCGGCTTTGGACTTCCTTGGATTGCAGGTAAAGGTTGATCCCGAGGAGCGCAAGCGCGCAAAGACCCGCAAAGGAACCGCAGGCAATCAGAATTGGCTTGGAAAATTTCTGCACCGAACGAAGCTAACGCACACTTTTTGAAGTGTGAAGCGTGAATAAATGCCTCGTCATTCTGAACCCGGCCGCCCGGGGCGATCGGGCGCGTGCGGTCAAGGCAACGATCGAGGCGCTCTCGATGCGGTGCCTCGTGAGGCTGACCGAAAATTCCGGCGATGCCCGCGGGATGGCGGCGGCGGGTGTGCGGGAAGGATTCCGCACGATTATTGCCGCCGGCGGGGATGGAACGGTCAACGAAGTGGCCAACGGCATCTCGGGAACCGGCGTGCGGTTCGGCATTCTTCCGGTCGGCACGATGAATGTGTTCGCTTCCGAACTCGGGATTCCGCTCAACAACCTGTCCCGCGCCTGGCAGATCATCGAGCGGGGGCACGTGCGCCGGCTCGATCTCCCCGTCGCAAACGGCGACTGTTTTGTGCAGCTCGCCGGCATCGGGCTTGATGCGGAAGTTGTGCGCCAGACCACGCCCGACTTCAAGAAGGCCCTGGGGCCGTTGAGCTACCTGCTGACACTCGTGCAGGTTGCCTGCGTCACGCCGCCGCGCGTCCGCCTCGAACCCTGCGACGCGCCGGTTCGCGAAGGGAGTTTCGTTCTGATCGGCAACGGACGGCTTTACGGCGGGCCCTTCGTTCTCTTCAAGGATGCGCACATGGAGGACGGGCTTCTTGATGTGCTGGTCTTTCAAAGTCAGACCCACTGGGACGTTGTCCGTTATTTTCAGGCCATTGCCTGCGGCAGCCACCCCGACCTTCCGGATGTCGAATATTTTCAAACCCGATCCATGCTGGTGAGCAGCCTGGGCGACGTGCCGGTGGAGCTGGATGGCGAGTTGGCCGGGAAGTTGCCCTGCCGGTTTGAGATGTCCGCGCACAAGCTCGACGTGCTTGCTCCGCCTCAGAACCCGTGAAACAAACGGGAAAACCCGTTCGGGCGATCAGGACTTCGCGGCGGCTTTCGCGAACTCCTCGGGAAATTTTTCCAGAAAACTCTGCGTCGGCCAGGAACAGGCCTCCCCGAACGCGCAAATCGTGCGGCCGGCAATATTGTCGGCGATATTTTTGAGAGTTGCCGGATCGTCCGGTCGGCCGCCCTTTTCCAACAGGCGGGTGGTCACCTTTGCCATCCAGAGACTGCCTTCGCGGCAGGGCGTGCATTGTCCGCAGCTCTCGTGGGCATAGAACCGGTTGAGGTTGTTGAGGGCCTTGACCATGTCGCGCGAGTCGTCCAGCACCATGACGCCGGCACTGCCGATCATCGTGCCGATCGCCTGGAGCGTCGAGGCGTCCATGACGACGTCGAGCAGGGGAAGTTCTTTTTCGACCGGGGTGCCGTCGGGGCCTTTGGTTTTGATTTTAAAGACTTCGCCGGCCCGCAGGATTTTTGCCGAACTGCCGCCGGGGATGACCGCCTTGAGCGAGCGTCCGGGTTTGAGACCGAGGCAGAGGTCGAAGATCAGTTCGCGGAGGGTGACTCCGCCGCAGGGGATTTCGTAGAAGCCCGGGCGGACGACATCGCCGCTCACGCACATTGTGCGGGTGCCCCCGTCGCCGGGAGTGCCCATCTTCGCGTATTCCTCCGCGCCCAACCGGAGGATGTGTTTGACGTGGCAGAGGGTCTCGACGTTGTTGACGATCGTCGGTTTCATGTAGAGACCGAGCACGGCGGGAAAGTAGGGCGGTTTGATGCGCGGGCAGGGACGCTTGCCCTCGAGGGATTCGAGCAGGCTGGTTTCCTCGCCGCAGATGTAAGCGCCGGCACCCTGGTGGACGTAGATGTCGAGATCGAAGCCCGAACCGAGAATATTTTTTCCGAGGAACCCTTTGGCGTGCGCCTCCTGGATGGCGGCCCAGACGATTTTTGCCGCATGCGGGAACTCGCAGCGGATGTAGATATAGGCGAGGTGGGTATTGGTTGCGAAGGCGGAGATCGCGAGGCCCTCGATGAGTTGGTGGGGATCCTGGTGGAGGATGTAGCGGTCTTTGAACGTGCCCGGCTCGGATTCATCGCCGTTGACGACGATGTAGTGCGGTTTGCCGTCGTCGTATTTGATGAAGCTCCATTTCGTCCCGCAGGGGAAGCCGGCCCCGCCTCGTCCGCGCAGGTTGGCGGTCTTGACGGCGTCAATAATTTCCGACGGCTTCATGCCGACGGCTTTTTTCAGCGATTCGTAACCGCCGTGAGCCAGGCAGGTCCCGATATCGGGGGCGTAACCCGGGATGCTGATGTTCTCGAAAATGATCCGTCGTTCTTTCGGATGAGGAGTCGGAAGCAGGGCAAGCATGTTATTTCAGTTTTTCGACGATTGCAGGGATGTCCGAGAAGGAAATGTTTTCCACGAGGTCGTCGTTGATCAGGGCGACTGGCGCGCTGCCGCAACTGGCCAAACACTCGACAAACTCAACGCTGAATTTCCCGTCGGGGGTTGTCGGAGGGGCGCTTCCAAACCCGTGATGCCCGGAATCCGGAGGGAGACCGACCGCCTCGCAAAATTTTTCTTTGACCTCGTGGCTGCCGGCCATCGCGCAGGCGAGCGTGCGGCAGACGCGGATGATCGTTTTCCCGGCGGCCTCCCGGCGGAACCACGGGTAGAACGTGACGAGTTCAAGGATGTTGACGGGCGTGAGTCCGAGCTTGGCGGCGATCCACGCGATGCCGCTGTCGTCCACGAAGCCGAAATGGTTTTGCCAGAAATGGAGAAGCGGGAGAGAGGCGCTGCGCGTGGAGACCGGATAATGGGTGATAATTTCATCCACCGCCGCCTCGAACGCGGGGGTGACAGCGGCCGCCTGTCGGGTTGTCATCTCGATCATCCCAAGAGCTATCTATTTTTCTTTCGCCCGCATCAAGCAAAACGTCCGCGGGTTTTTCTGGAAGTCCGGGGGACGTTGGGCGAGCATCGGTTGTGATGGCGGATGATGAAACGCGACGCGCCGGAAAGCGTGCCTGGAGAGGAGCGGTCTTCGCGGCTCTCGGGCTCTTGGTTTGCCCATGGGTGACCGAAGCGCAGCAAGTCCGGCGAGCGATCCCGGTGCCGCCGGCAACAAGCCCGTGGGATTCGGCGGCAAAATTTTTGGCCGGCGTGCCGCTGCCGCCGGAGGCTCCGCTGGCCGCCCTCCAGAAACCGGCCGCCTACCGCGAACACTCCGCGTCGTTTGAAAAATTGTGGGCCCGCTACAACGGGCATTATTTCACGCCGATGCGGGAGTGGTCGCTCGTGGAACTCGCGCCACGGATTCCCCGGGGTGCTCCCGTGATTTACTTTTTTGGCGGTCCGGATGCCCTGGCTGCGATGGCCTATTACCCGGAGGCGGGAGACTATCTTCTTGGCGGGCTCGAACCGGTGGGCACCCTGCCCGCGCCGGAATCGCTCGACGACGCCAGACGGAACAGCGCGCTCAAGAACCTGCGCCAATCCACCAACGTGATCCTGTCGTTCGGACATTTTATCACGAAGGACATGAAGGCGGAACTCGAGGCGACGGATTTTCAAGGGGTTCTGCCCTTGCTGCTGACCTTTGTGGCGATGAGCGGAGGCGAGGTGCTGGATGTCTGCTATTTTTCGATCCGCAAGGACGGCGGGGTGGAAAATTCCAGCTCGGCACCCGTTGGCCCACGCGGAGCGATTCCCGGTGTGCGGGTCACTTTCCGGCGAAGTCCGGCATCCGCCCCGCAGAGGATTCATTATGTGCGGGCCGACGTCTCCAACGACGCGCTGGGTTCCGGCGGTTCCGTTCTCGCGTGGGCTTCCTCGTTCGGGCGCGGAAACGTGTATCTCAAGGCGGCATCCTACCTGATGCACGAGCCGTATTTCTCGAGCATCCGCAAATTCCTGCTGGAACACGCGGATTCGGTTTTGCAGGACGACTCGGGCATTCCTCTCAGGTATTTCCAGGACGGGCGATGGCGGTGCTGGTTTTTTGGAAAGTATTCCGGGACGCTCGATCTTTTCAAAAAATACCATCAGGCGGATCTGGAGAAGGCCTTTGAGCCGGGCGACGGCCCCCTGCCATTTGGAACCGGCTACAAGTGGCGGCTCGGGGCGTCGAACCTGATGCTGGCGGTTCCGCAGGCTCCGCCGCGCGCGGAACCGGTTAGCGCGCCCGCGGAGTAGTCAACGCGCGAAAAAAGTCCGGATCGCGGAAGGTGCCTGGCCGGCCGATCCGGACGATCACCATGTTCCAGGAAGGAAGGATGTAGACCCTTTGCCCGCCCGAGCCCGCCATGCAAACCATATCCGGCGGAACGCGGCGCGAGAGGCACGTCCGCCGCCATTCCGCGCCGGATAAATCGCCGGAGATCGCCGCCTCGACATCCCGTTCCCGCGCATTCTTCGCAGCGGCCCGGGCGTTCAACCAAAACCCGAACCCGTAGGCCGGATTGGCCTTTGACCCGGTGAGGGCCAGTCGGAGGTTTTGCCCGGGCACGATCCGGCTGAGGTTGTTGAGCTGTCCGCCGTCGAGCACGAGGCGTCCGAGTTTGAGAAGGTCATTCGCCGAAAGAACAATCCCCGCTGAGAGATAAATCTTTCCGAGGGCATCCGTGCGCCAGCCGCGCGGATGGATGCCGAGGCGGTCGAGGAGTCGTCTTTCCAAAAGCGACCTCGCGGCATCGGATCCGTCGGGACGCAAATCGGCCCACGCGCCAAGGAGTTCGTAGTGCGAGGGGCCATACTGGAACGAGGTGCCCGGCGGATGAACGGACGGAAGCGAGGCCGCGGCACCCCGCACGCTGCGCACGCGGCGGCTGTAAAGCCTTTCGTAACCCGGAGAAATCCCGGATGTCTGTGACAAAAGCGAGCCAAGCGTCACGCCGTGGCGAAGCGGGTCGCGGGCCCAAGCGGGAAAAGGGTTCCCGGCCGAAAAATCCGAACGGGTCAGCCAGGCGAGGGCCGTGACCGATTTTGTGATACTGAAGACATTGGTCGGAGTCTCCGTTGTGAATCCCCGGGCCGTGTCGTCATGCCGCGCGCGGCCGTCCTTCCAGATCAGAAGCAAACAGCCTCCGGCTTTTTGCGAGTATTTCGCGGCCGCCGGAAAGTTGATGTCGCCCGCAAAACCCGTCCCGCACAGGATCGCACACAAGACGCCGGGCGAAAAGACGAGAAAAAGAAATCGCGGCAGGTTCACCATTTGCGGACGGTTCTGCCGGGGTTTGCCGGAAAGGTTCCGGCGCGGCAGGATTTCAGGATTTGAACCGGGGGATGATCGGGCGGATGTCTTCGAGACCGTCGTCGGATTCTTCTTTCTGCAATATCCGGCGGAAGAAGGAGGATTCTTTCCATATCCCCCAGCCGGGCTCCCAGGCGTGGCCGCAATCCGGACAGTGCGAAACCGCCGTGCTTGTGCCGGGCAGCCAGGGCAATTGGGCGTTGCATTTCGGACACACGGTGACCAGTGCCGGCTGGCAGGACAGGACGAGATCGACGTTCTGCTCCAAGGGGAGATTGAGATCGGCCTCGTCCATCGGCAACTTGTAATCGTTCTCATCGGCGCAACGTTTTCTGTGCTGCTTCTCGCTGGTTTCAAAAAGACTCCTGATCGCCCCGGTCCTGATGAAGCGTTTGTCGCGCCTGTCGTCGAGCATGTAAAAGGTGAGGAGCAACTTTTCGATCGCCCGCGGGGTGAGCGGGATTTGATGGTCCTCGCAGAGCGTGGCAAAAACCTGCAACAACTCGCCGGGCGCGTAGGGAGCGAAACGCACGACCTGCTGGCCGAGGGCTTCGGCAAGGGCGGATTTTTTTAGAATCGGGCGGATGGCCTCCCTTTCTCCGCACAGGATGATGATCGAGGAATTTCCGGAGGCCGCAATCAAAGCCTCCAGGATTTCGCGGGTCTTGGAGTAGAACGCATGCGCTTCCCGCTTGTTGCGAAACCGGGAAACCTGAATCAGAAGCGCGCCTCCTTTCGCTTCGCGCGCGATTTCTCCGATCGAACGCTTGTGAAGCAGGACGTCATCCATCTCCACTTCGACGAGTTTGTTTGTGGAAAGAAAACCCAGTTCCTTGAGGCTGTTTGCGAGAAGGGTGCCCACACGGTATTGCCCGAGGTGGGGCTCTCCTTCAAAAACACAATGGAAGAGCTGCAACGGAATCGGCAACCCCCGCTCGATCCGCTGAAGAGCCGACTGGGCGTTTCGCAAAATGGATTCCAGCCCGCTTTTGATTTCCTGGCTCACCGCAATTTTTTTCAACTGACGGAGATGGCGTTCGAGCGATCCGGCCGACGCCGGAATGATCTCCGTTTCCGGGGCAATTCCCACATGCAGCGAGACATCGTTGAATGTGCAAAACCGTATCACCGCCTCAACCTCCGAGAGTTGCAGATGCTCGGGGCCACCGGGCGGTCTCCCCCAGAATTGCACCGCGTGCAATTGGGGCGGCTCCCCCCCCAGAGCGAGCACGCTGCCGAGAGCATTTGAATCAAACAGGCAGGTGGACAGCGTGGCCCCGGTGCAGTGATCCAACTCGACGCCTTTTTGATTGTCCACAAACCGGCACCCCACACACTCGACGACCGCCTTGAGTGCCCGCACGGCCGCTCCGGTGCAGCCGTGAAAGCGCGAGTGGTGGATGACCGCGCGGGAGCCTTCTCCGGCAATGACCCCCGTGGCGCAACCCAGGAATGCCGATGTTTCAATGACCGCCGTTGAATCGGCGGAAACCTGCACGCCGATCCCCGGCGAAAGAATGCGGCATTTGGCGAGATAAAGCCTGGTGGCGGTGTCCCCGGCGGTCACCGTGCCGGTGAGCTCGCAGCCCTTCAGGATGAGGCATCCGGATCGAACCGCGACGGCCTTGTCGTCTCCCGGTGCGGGCTGAAGGGAGAGGCCCTGCAGTCGCACGCAGGGCGCGTCGGCTATCAGTGCTGGCTGGCCTTTCTTCGCGATAATCTCCACCGTGCCGGGAATGGCCGCCCGGATAAAAACATTGCGCCTTATGGTGACTGCCGGGTAGGTGCCCGGCTGCAGTTCCAGACAGGTGTTCGGCTTCACCGCCGCCACGGCCGCAAGGAACGTTTTCCCGCGCAGCGAGGCCTCATCAAAAAACGGAACCTCAACCACCTTGAGATCTTCCGGTGGAAAAAACTCGGCGGCAACGCTTGAAAGCGGCTGGAAAGCGACGGCAGGATTCATTCGGAGCGGAACCTATTCGACTTGAATCGCCAAGTCACTCGAAAAAGACGCGACATTTTTAGCTCTGGCTTGGCGCCAGGAAGGTTCGTTTTCGGGCGCATGCCTGCAAACAGCGATACGGCGAGCACTCTGCGTTTGGAGTCCCGCCTTCAGGCGGCGCCGCGGGGTGACGCTTCCGTTTCTCAAGGCGGGACTCCGAACCTCCCAAGAAACGGCTCGAACTCTCCGCGTCCGGATTCCTTGCGCGGATTTGGTTTTTTGTTTATCCCCGCGCCGAGCGGTAGCGGCGGATGAGGGCGTTGGTCGAGCTGTCGTGGGCGGGGGAGGGAGCCTCCGCGCTTTCGAGCTCGGGAACAATCCGCTGGGCGAGAACTTTGCCGAGCTCCACGCCCCATTGGTCGAAGGAGTCGATATTCCAGATCGCGCCCTGCACGAAGACCGCATGTTCGTAAAGGGCGATCAGCTTGCCCAACACCGACGGCGTCAGTTTGTCCGCAAAGATCGTGTTGGACGGACGGTTCCCCTCGAAAACCCGGTGCGGGGCCAGCCAGTTGGGCGTGCCTTCGTCGCGGACTTCGTCGAGCGTTTTTCCGAATGCCAGGGCCTCGGATTGGGCGAACACATTGGCGATGAGGATATCCTGATGCCGGCCGATCGGGTTGAGCGATTTGGCAAACGCGATGAAGTCGCAGGGGATGAGCCGGGTGCCCTGGTGGATGAGCTGATAGAACGAGTGCTGGCCGTTCGTGCCGGGTTCCCCCCAGTAGATCGGGCAGGTATTGCAGGTGACTTTTGTGCCGTCGAGCGTGACGTGCTTGCCGTTGCTCTCCATTGTTAGCTGCTGGAGGTAGGCGGGGAAGCGTTTGAGGTATTGCTCGTAGGGGAGAACGGCCACGCTCTCCGCGCCAAGAAAATCGTTGTTCCACAGTGCCAGCAGCCCCAGGAGCACGGGAAGATTTTCCTCAAATGGCGCGGTGCGGAAATGCCCGTCCATCTCGTGAAATCCCGCAAGCAGCTCCCGGAAATTTTCCGGCCCGACGGCCAGCATCGTCGAAAGACCGATCGCGGAATCCATCGAGTAACGGCCGCCGACCCAGTCCCAAAAACCGAACATATTTGCGGTGTCGATCCCGAAGGCCGATACTTTTTCGGCATTCGTCGAGACCGCGACAAAGTGGCGGGCGACGGCCTTGGCATCGCCGCCGAGACCGGCCAGCAGCCAATCGCGGGCACTGCCGGCATTCGTCATCGTCTCGAGCGTGGTGAACGTTTTTGACGAGACAATGAAAAGCGTCTCCGCGGGATCGAGATCGCGCGCGGCCTCGAAAAAGTCGGTGCCGTCCACATTCGAGACGAAGCGGAAAACCAACGAGCGCTCGCTGTAGTGCCGGAGTGCCTCGTAGGCCATCACCGGACCAAGGTCGGAGCCGCCGATGCCGATGTTGACGACATTGCGGATTGGTTTGCCGGTATGCCCCTTCCATTCGCCGGAACGGACGCGTTCGGCAAAGGCGGACATTTTATCCAGAACCGCATGCACTTCGGGGACGACGTCCCTGCCGTCGACGACGAGCGACTCCCCGCGCGGGGCGCGCAGGGCAACGTGCAATGCCGGGCGGTCTTCGGAAATGTTGATGCGGTCGCCCCGGAACATCGCCCCGATTTTTGCCCGCAGGCCGGATTCCCCGGCCAACTGGAGCAGAAGTTCGAGGGTCTCGCCGGTGATCCGGTTTTTTGAGTAGTCGAGAAAGATCCCGGCAGCTTCGACACTGAAGCGCTCCCCGCGCTCCGGATCGTCCGCAAAAAGTTGGCGCAGGGAGATTGCTTTGATCGCCGCGAGGTTCTTTTCGAGAGATTTCCATGCGGGACGTTCGGTGAGCGGAGTCGTGATCATAGGTGTGGAGCGGATCGGATTTCAGCCGGTTTCTATCAGATCCCCGCCTCCGCGCAAACCATGATCACGTATCGGCAAACGGGAAGGCAGCCCCATATCCCGACTTCGCCGTCTGGCTTTTCCCCCTTCAGGTTTCCGCTTTCTTCAGGTCTCAGGTTTGCCTCGCTCGCTCCCGGTTGTTTGATCCATCACGCTCCCGCGCGCCGGCCCCTTCGGGCGGATCTTGCGATCCGGCTATGTCGTCGCATCCCAGCGACTCCATTCCCGCATTTCAATATGTCAACAGGGAAGCCCTCTTCGTCGTGTGGATTTCGTTTCCCCCGGGTTTTGTTGACTCTTCCGTCAGGCTGGCATAGGATGTTGTCCCAGTTTTTTTTATTCTTAAGAAAGTAGGTGAAATTTATGCCGGAAGTAATTGTTCGAAAAGGTGAGCCGATTGATCGGGCGCTCAAGCGCTTGAAAGGCAAGCTCGATGCCGAGGGGCTCATGGATGAAGTGCGTCGTTTGCGCGCTTTTGAAACCCCGACCCAACGCTCGCGGCGCAAGGCGAAAAATAATGCCAAACGCGCGAAGATGAAGATCCGTTTTAATTTCAACCCGGTGTCCTGATCTTGGACTCACGGCGGGTTGTTTTCGCCGGCTGCGGCTTCCTTGGGGAGGCTGCAGCCGGTTTGTTTTTGCGGGCGGGCTGGCGGGTGTTCGGGCTTTGTGCCACCGAGGAATCCGCGATCCGGCAGTCTGCGGGATCGTTTCCCGTGCGCGCCGCGGATATCACAAGGAAGCTTGGCGTTCCCGAAGGATGGCATTCTCCGGATTTGTTGGTTCACTGTGCGAGTTCCGGTCGCGGGGGCGCGGATTCCTACCGCGCGATTTACCGGGACGGCTTGGAAAACGTTCTGGGAGCCTTTTCTCCCCGGCGTGTGATTTTTACCGGGAGCACATCGGTCTATTCGCAAGCCGACGGTTCGCTCGTCACCGAGGAATCGCCCGCCGAACCCCTGGTGGAAACCGGGACGGTTTTGCTGGAGGCCGAGGCCCTGGCCTTGCAAGCCGGGGGAACCGTCGCCCGGCTTTCGGGACTTTACGGCCCCGGACGCTCGGTTTATTTGAGGAAGTTTCTGGATGGCTCCGCGCGGCTCGAAAACGACCGCCCGAAATGGGTCAACCAGATCCACCGCGACGATGCGGCCGCCGCGATCCTGCGCTTGTCCGACGCCTCGACACCCCCCGGAATTTTCAACGTGTGCGACGACACACCCTGCTTGCAATCCGAGGCCTACAAATGGATCGCGGAATTCCTTCGGCGTCCCCTTCCGCCCGAAGGTCAAACCGACGGGAATCCAAAGCGTGGATCGACAAACAAGCGCGTCAGCAACGCCAAGCTCCGCGCGACCGGGTGGCGTCCGGCCTTCCCGTCCTACCGCGACGCGCTCACCCGTGGTTTTCTGTGATGCGCGGATTTGTTTGCCTGCGTGCTTGGCGAGCGCCGTATTGATTTCAACTCAAGCTGCCGGCTTTTTTTTCTGAAACATTTTTGGTGTCTGTCAAACAACTGGAAACATTCCTCATCGGTTAAAGCGTCCAGCATGCGGACTCTTTCCTTTTCCGACTTTTTCCGTAACTCATGGCAAATGCATTCTTTTGGATTCCCTCCGCCAAAAGGGCATTCAAAAGCGACTCCGACAAGATAGGCGTGGATCGTTTTGGAAAGATAGGCGCGGATCTTTTTGATGTCTGATGGAACATTCATCTTTGCGGAAAATATGTCAGAACCGAAAAAAATGAGAATTTTTCATTTTGTCAATTTTTCCGACTGTTGGGGCCACCCCGGTTCTCAGGGCACTTTGGCTTGCACCCGCGCGATGCGCGCGAAGGCATCTCCCTCCTCGCCGGTGGCTTCCAGCGGCATCATTTTTGAGTTCGGGCGAAACGGATCGAGAGTGACCTGCCACCGGCCCTGAAAACCTGTGAGTTTTTTTGTGGCTGTCGGAAACTCCGAGCGCTCTACCTGAAAATGCTGGCCGAAGCTGTCACCAAGACGGGAACCCTGCCGCGACAGTGAGCCGCTACTTGGCTGGCTTTTCCTCGAGCTTCTTGACCTCGTCAAGCAAGCCGTTCAGAAATCCGGGCGCCATTTTTGCCTTCTGACTGTAGGGCCATTTTTCTGGAGCTTGGTTGTAGGGGCGAAGGAAATCCAGTGCCTTCACGAGGCTTCCGCCCCGGGGCGATTGGTAGTGCCACAAATCGATACCGAGGGGCAGGGCGAGCTTGGCGATCTGCGCCTGAGCGCGAAGGCTAAAAACGCTGTACGTCAGCCCATCGACGCGCTTGTACTCCAAGGGTTGGCCGCCGTCGGGCTCGATATAGAGTGAAATTCTTTCCTTCACCCCTTCACAGAGCGCGCGGGCTGCCGCATCGTTGCCGACGAATCTCGCAAGCGCGATTTCCTGAACCAGGAACCAGCTGCCATGGTTGTTGTGTTTTGCATGCTCAGATTTTCCCTGGGGAGAAGTCTCGAGCCATTGAAAGTATTCGGCGAACCAGGCCTTTGCGGCGGCGTTCTCGCTTGGGGTCAGGGCCCCTGAGCCTTCGAGCAGGATCAGGGCGTCGGCCACTTCGGGGAGCGCCCGGCCGTCAATAATGCCAACCCCGCTGGCGCTTCCGCGGTTATTGTTGTGACCGAGTTCGATCTGCGCAAATTCCAGATTCGGGGTCATTCGTGTTTTCGGATCCACAAACCATGCGCGAATCCAATCGCCGGCTTTCTTCGCATATTGAGGGTTATGATTTACGGCCCACCCGACGGCCAACGCATTCACGGTGGAAGTCATCACATCCAATGTCGCGCGGTCGCCCTTGTCCACTTGAGCCTGATTGACGTGACCGTCTTTCATAATGTAGGGAAGCCCGGAGGGGGTCGCTGGATTGGGCCACAAGTAGCGTGCGTAGCTGAAGTAATCGTGAGGATCTCCTGTGGCAGATGGGTTCTTTCGATCAAGAAGCGTGACGACGTTTTCCTTGAGGGCGGCGTTCGCACGCTGCCCCGCCTTTTTCGGATATTCCTTTGAAAGGTCGATCAAGTAAGGAACGTTGGCTGCCCGCGCAGAGTGGGCGCTCGCGAAGAAAAATAATCCGAGTGCCAGATAGGCGCACTGGAGGATTGCCGGGAGTCGATTGAAGCGGAGAAACGAAGTCATGGAATTTTGGGATTTCCTATTAGGTTTGCAGGATTCGCCCCTCGCAGGAAACGACAGGGAATCAAATTCCGGAGCAATGATCAAGATTTGGGACCTCACGGAAATTGCAAAAGTCGGCCTGATTGTGGGTTCTCAGCGCGCCTTGGCTTGCACCCGCGCGATGCGCACGAAGGCATCTCCCTCCTCGCCGGTGGCTTCCAGCGGCATCATTTTTGAGCTCGGGCGAAGCGGATCGAGAGTGACCTGCCAGCGGCCCTGAGCGTCGGCCGTCGTCTTTTGCCCCTGCTTGCCGAACTTGACGATCACCAGTGATCCCGGAGCGGCCGTTCCGGATACCGGGACAGGCACGCCGGCGGGAAGCTCCATGTCGTGCTTGAACTCGGGCGCGAGCTTCACCGAAGCGGCGAGCGCAGCTTCTGGTCGGAGGCACGTCCGACCCAGGCCGAGTCGTTCTGCCATTCCGGCACCGGCACATTTTTTGAAAGGTTCCCCGCATGCCGTTCCAGGCTTCCCGAGAGGCTTTCTCCAAGATCGCGATGTCCGCGCTGGTGAACCACCCGTGTTGGATCGCTCTCTCGGCCTTTGGATCGCCCTACGCGCCGTTTGATTTCAACTCGGGAATGGGCCTCCAAATCCTCGACCGCAAAGAGGCAAAGGCGCTCGGGCTACTGCCCGGCAAAGACGCCGATCCGGCACACGCCGCGATGATGCGCCCGCAATCGCGCGGCCTCAACGAGACGCTCGCCGCCGCGCCCGCAATCCGCTCGCAGATCGTGCGCACAGCGGTTTCCCAGGCGTTGCAGGGCTTCGCAAAATGGGATGGCCCCACGCTCATATTTACCGATCCAAATGGCACGCGGCCCTACACGGCCGCAGCGCTCGCGGAGGTGTGGAAGCAGCCACTGCCGGAGGCGTTTTCGGATCTGCGCGGGGCGGGGCAAGTTCAAAAAGAGTCTTTCGTCCGCTGGGCACAGGATCACGCCCAATACGAAAACGACCCGAAAGACGAAATGCGCCCCGGAGGCCGTGACTACTGGGATGATTTTGCACGCGTGCTTGACCGCCTTGAACCATCCGGCAGAGAGTCTGGCGAGTTGTTCCGGGGGATCTCATTCAACACCGCCAAAGGGCTTGGAGATTTCCTTGCGAAGATTGAGCGCGAGGGCTATGGCGTGCGACCTGAGTTTCCCGCCGAGAGCTGGACGGGATCTTTTTCTTCCGCCCGTAAATATGCGGGTCAGAAAAACTACAAGATTATCCTGCGGATGCCCGGCGGACATTCTGATGCTCGGGATGTTTCGCCACTCACGCGAGCCTTTGCAAAAGAGATCACCGGCGGCGAGTCTCCCCAGGGGAAGCTGGCAATAACCGATGCCGAGATTGTGATGCCACAGTTCGCTGCAATCCGCGTGAAATCAATCCGTCGAGTTCAAGAAACAGGCGCGGGAAAAACTGTAGAGGTGATCCTGGAGGAGATCCGATGAACGCTCCAGCTTTTCAAGTCGCGCCGGGTATAGGTGTGGTCGCCCTGCCCATGCGGCCGGTGAACATTTCGCTTGCGGGCACGCTTGGCGGCATCCATCGCCAGTGCCTTGCGAAGCTCGGCGGGCGGCTGGTGGAGCACTTTCATGGAACCAACATGCACCCGGGTGCGCCGGAGGTCAAGTCATGACAATCACAGTGGAAGACACGGCGACGCCGGGGCTGCAAGCGATGATGGCGCGGCTGGCCAATCGGCAGCCGATCCATGCGGAGATGGGACTCGCCGTTCACAAGGCGGTGGCCGACCACATGCTTGCCGTGAAGGTGCCGCAGAAAAACCAGCTCGGGGGCACCTCGACCGGCTTCTGGTTGAAGGCGATCCGAAGCATCGGCGGAAAAAGCGACGGCACGTCGGCCACGGTGACAATCTCCAAGCCCGGAGTGGCTCTGCAATACTCCGGCGGGACGATCAAGCCGCGCAACAAGCAATGGCTCACGATCCCGGCCTGCGCGGAGGCGCACGGAAAATCCGCGCGGGAGATGCCCGGCGGATACGCGAAACAAGAGTGGCTCTTCAACCGCATGGGCAATCCATTTGCCATCGCCGAAAAGGTGGCGGAGCAGCATGGCATCCAGACGCGCGGCCGCATCCTGTTCTGGCTCACCAAGAGCGCCACGATCCGCCCGCACGCCGACGTGCTCCCCTCCGAGACAACCATCGCCATTGCCGCCGCCCTGGCGGGCGAGCGATACATCGCCCGAGCTTTCCCGAAATGAAAAATAACAGCCCGAGCAAAGGAAATGCGGTCTTCATGGGGAGGGACGGGGGAATCTCACTTTTGGGAGAGAGAAGATCAAGACCTTTCATCCGTCCCTTGCACGCGGCCCGCGCATGAGACGGGCAAGCATCGGCTTATTTTGTCAAAACCCTCGCCCGATGGAAGAGGTATTGTTGGACATAGCCGGCGTAGGGCCCGAGTTTTTTGCGGGCATACCGGGACAATTGGGATGCCGTGCCACCCCTGCCCCGCCGCATGGCGATCAGCACACGGCGGATCCAGACATCAATCGGAACGGCCTCCAGTCGCTCGTAGGCAAAAAGAAGAACGCAGTTGGCCACCTTCACACCAACCCCGGGCAGCATCATCAGCACTTCGCGCAGTGCCGGGGTCTCCAACTCCGCAAGCGCGTCCAGATCAACATCCCCGCGCGCGATCATCCGGGCGGTTGCCAGAAGATTCCCGGCCCGATAACCAAGGCCGCAGGCCCTGAGGGCGTCTTCGTTGGAAGCCGCCAGCATGGCCGGCGAGGGATACGTGTGGCCGTATTTCGTCGCCCGACCAAATGCCTTGCGCAGGGCAAGGGACATCGAGCGGATATGGGCGACCTGCTTCATCGAGGAGGTGATGAATGTGGCGAGACATTCCCAGCGCGGCTGGCGGATGATGCGCAGGCCGCGACAGAGCGCCAAGGCCTCCGCGCACATCGGGTCGGATGGGAACTCCGCATAGATTTCCTCCAGCGGATGGTCGAGGGAAAAATAGTTTTGTGCGAGCGACTCGGTTCCGCGGGAAAAGATGCGAGAACCGTTATGTTGCGGGATGCCTGCCGAAGACAGGACAGGGGATCCAGTTTCAGTTCAGTACTGAAGAGAAGCTCCAAATTATCGAGGATGACCAGAGTTGAACCCGACGCGACCAGATCAAAAAACAAACGAGGCGCTGTCAAACTTCTCTGGCGGTTCGGCATCTCCAGTAACGCTTCACTCAATCGATGGTTCACGTTCACAACAGCCAGCCCGCGATTGCTGGCCACCGCACGAAGTGCTGCTGTCTTGCCAGTCTTGGGTGCGCCCACCAGCAAGACAAGCCTCTCGTAGAGGGTAGAGGCTTGCGTTACCGAGTCTTCGATTGACGAATGGAGGTTGGAGAGCACCCTTTAGAGGCTGACAGCCGAAAGGGGTGGTTTCAAGGAAATTACGAGTCCTTGAAAAATTTCCAGTTTCCTCGAAGAAGTGTCTGCTCAAACACAACAGGGGGAGGCGTCCCCCCTGTTCTCCCCCCTCCGATAATTTGGAGCGGCTCCGTTTGCGCACTGAAAATCTGGTCAGAAGCCTCATTTTCGATTAACGACACTCTCGTGTGCACAGCATCGGAAATTTTCAACCAAAACCTGGGGCTCGCAGAGGTGATCGCGCTCGAATACACAAATATTCCTGGCGCACTGCACACTGAGGCCCTTTCGGAAGCACAGCAGGCGCTTTTGCGAGCGTCTGAAAAGTTCGACCCCACCCGCGGCGAATTCAGCCATTACGCGGCGCGGGCCGTGAGAAATGCTCTCAACTCGTTTTATGCGAAAAGTTTGCGGCTTGCACGCATATTCCCGAAATCGCTGGATGACGCCCCCGACTGGAACCATCAGAATTCAGGCGAATCGGCCCCAAGCACGTTTGGCGCAGGCGTGGCAGATTCCCGCGAAAATGTTCTCACCGAAGTCCGCCGGCGGGAAAGCACGACGGTTTTGGAAGAAATTCTGATTTTCCTCTCCCCGCGCGAGCGTGTTGTCATCGAAGGCCTTCGTTCAGGGAAAAGCCTCTCGGAAATCGGCGAGGACATGGGGATTTCCAAGCAGGCCATCCACAAAATCTCAACGCTTGCTCTGGAAAAACTGCGAGAGCGACTGAAATTTCTTGGTTTCGAGGGACTCGACTCCAAGGGGCTCCTGAAAAGCCGGGCAGCTCACGAAAAGAGCGAAGGTTGACGATTTTTTCTGCGATTCGTATGCATCATTTACAATGAAGACATTTTTTAAACTAAGGCGCAAAAGAGAACTCGATGACTATTTCTAAAATCAAGCGATTCCATGTGTCGATTAAGGATCAGGTAAAGGGGCCATTTGAGATCAAATTGATTGAGGCATTCATCCTCAGCGGGTTGTATCCCGAGGTGATACAGATATGCGAAGAGGGATCCTCGGCATGGCGGGCTTATTCAATCAGCACAACCATTTCGCAGACGCCCACCGCCCTATCCAAGGCGGCCAAGCCCGCAGCATTAGGGACCACCGGGACACCCCCGACTTGGTTTGACTTTATCAAAGAAACATGGGCACCACTCCTTGCATTGTCATTTCTATTATTCGTATTTATTCAATCATCTTTTTTATCGAGTTCTGCCAGGGCATCGACTTCTGTAAAGCACACACCACCTCCCTCGACTGTTTCCCCAACGCCTACGCAATACCCAGCATATACTACGGCACCCGCCAGGGCCTCAGCCAAATATAGTTCCTCAGGATCGACGTTGAACGAAAATCTTTATCTTGGGAGTAATGGGCACACTTACAGTATTCCTCACGCTGACTATCAGCGGTTGACTGCTATGAAGACAGCATTGAAAAGCGAAGAGCTTACAGTTGAAGCAGCGAAGAATAATGTAAAGACTCTTGATGCACGTCTAAAGATTCAAAAAGCGGGATTAGATAGAACAAGTCAAATTGCGATTGATTCATATAATAGCGAGGTTCGCAACTATAACGCAGCTCGTGACGAATTGAATTTAAAAATCGACTCATTTAATTCTAATGTTGATAATTTCAACATTGAGCTCAAACGAGTTGGCACCCTTAAAAACTGATATCTATGGCGCTATTAGAAGATTCTCAGATAATCCGAGATACCTATGAAGTTGAAAGATTCCTCGGTGAGGGTGCATTTGCCGAGGTTTATCGGGTCAAACATCGTTTTCTAGGCAGGCAGGCTATGAAGGTTTTTAAGCGCACGGAAATGACATTGGCCGAGATTGAGGATATGCTCGGTGAGGCAATCATGCTTTCGAGAATCGGCCACCCAAACATCGTCCGTGTATTTGATGCAAATGTATTGGAATCTCCTCGCGGGTTCAGCGGGTACTTTACCATGGAAAACGTTCCCGGAGGAAGTCTGGAGAAGTTCTGGCATTCGCATGGAACAAGTTTTGTGCCAATCGAGACAAGCGTTGATTTAATGAAGCAGGTTTGCCGTGGATTGTCGATTGCCCACAGGCAGGAACCTCCGGTGGTTCACAGGGACATCAAACCGCAGAATATTCTGGTGGGGTATGAGGCAGAAGGTCTACGCGCTAGAGTTAGCGATTTTGGATTGGCAAAAGCGGTTAATCCGCTCACCCTTTTGGCCACGGCGGCAGGGACACCTCACTTTAAACCACCTGAGGCGTTTTCTGAGGAAAAAGGCGATTCATGTTCTGCGGACGTGTGGGCAATCGGAACGACTATGTATTTGCTCCTGACCGATCAGTTACCCTTCAAATTTCCCACCAACCTTGGCTGGGGAACAAAGAACCTTTTCAAGGAAAAGGTTCGACCAGCTTCCAGCTTTAATCCGGAGGTAAATCTTTCGTTGGACACGATTCTCGCGAAAACACTAGAAATCAATCCATCTGCGCGGTTTCAAAATTGTCAGGAACTTCTCGGAGCCCTTTCAGAATGGCAGCCCGGCTCAAAACCTAGCGGGACAAAGACAATCCAGGTAGAGGTATCGAAGACCGCATTGGGGGAACAACTCTCATCACCCAATCAACGCGAAGCAGAGGAAATGGCAAAAAATGCCATCACCATGAAGAATGAAGGGAAACTCGCCGACGCAGCGGACATTATGGAGGAAGCGTTCAATAAGTGGCCGGATCTTCGGTCAAAATACGCCAATCAAGTAAAGCTTTGGAGATGCGGAATCAGCATGTGAGCATGAAAACGAAAGAGCTAAATATTTCCCACGAACAAAACGATGTTTGCCTTCCTCTCATTGAAGCCTCAAATCTGCATATATATTGCGACAACCCCTTCCGAATCACCGGGCTTGCGGTAGATGCTTCGGCAAAAGAGATAAAAAAACATGCTGAGAAGCTGAAAATGATGGAGGAACTGGGGTACGGAGAAGGGGCCAATCCAGCTGCATTTGCCCTGACTCCTCCCCCGACTGTTGATAAAATCAGGTCGGCTATGCAGCGTTTGAACGAGCCAGAGAACCGATTGTTGGATGAGTTTTTTTGGTTTTGGCCTCTGGAATTCGGTAAAAGCGGTAGCGATCCAGCCATTCTTGCAATGCTCGCAGGAGATTCCGACACCGCTTACGATATTTGGCAACGCTTAGAAACGAACAGCGCCCTGAGCTACGTCGCCGAGCACAACATTGCCGTGATGTTCCATTTAATTGCGCTTGATTGGACAATTTACCACCTTGCAGCGGACATTGACAGCACACGAGAAAATAAGATCAGACATTATTGGGAACAAGCAAATCTCCGATGGGAGAAGCTCGCCGATGACGAAAGGATCTGGGACGCTGTGAAGGCAAGAATCCGTTCGATGAATGACGCGCGCCTAACGACCGGATTTGCGCTTCGGATGAGGGCATGCCTTCCCGAGGCTCTGGCAAAAATCAATGCTCATGCAGCCCTGAGATTCGCAGAGGAAAAAGGCAGATTCGATGTAGCGAAAATGCACATAGAATTTATGAGCAATACCCACCCAGGTCATGCTCATACAGAAAAAGCAACTGAGATCGTACTACGCCCAATTACGTCACGAATTCAGCAACAAATTCAGACCTCCAAGGAAAATGCGAAGACAAAACCTAAATCTGGCGCGGAAACAGCATCGCAACTTATGGTGCATTGCTGCCGATATTTGGACATCTTTGATATTTTCTATGGTAAAACTGCTCATCAAAAGACTGAATTGTTTGATGAGGTAGCTGAAGCTTCCGTAGACTGTCTCGTCGCTTTTCTAAAGAATACGGAAAACAATAACCGATTCTTGGAACTGCTGCGACAGACGAATACTTTTGCAACGGGAGCTGACATTAGAAGCCGTATTCTAAAGAATATTGAAGCTGGAGAAAGTAATCTGCGCTACAAAGCTCTCGAACCATTCTTAAAGAAACTCGATAGCATTCGGCAAAGCAAAGAGTCTGCCGCATTTCAATTTGCTAAGGTCAAGAAGCATGTAATGCCATCACTTGAAACTCTTGCACAGCAAGATGGCTCGACCAATGCTCAGAGCAAAGAACTATCTAACTCAATTGCATTGGCCTTAAGAAGCATTTCAGTGAAAGCACATAATGAGGAAAAAGATTATAGCACCGCATTAGCTGCAATAAGGATCGCCGCTAAATTAGCGAATGACTCTGAGCTTATGACACATATTGACGAAGATATGCCGATTCTTGAAGAGCATTTGCGAGAATCAACATGTTACTTTTGTTCTTCATCTGCCGCTAAAGAAGGCTCAGAAAAGAAGGTAAACATGTACGGAAATGTCATGAAAATAGGAAGCACTGTGCATTACACGCACAGAGTAGTTCCTGTGCCACGATGCAGCACATGTAAATCAACTGATATCAAACATATATTAATTTCTGGTGGTGCATGGTGCGGCTGCATAGGAATTGCAATGGGATATTGCGAGATGTCGTCACCCGGAACATATCCCACAGGCTTCTTTTTCGGGTTGTTTTGCGGATTTCCAGCTTCTTGGATTACTAAATCATTTTTATCATTCATAGCAAAAATACCTTCACACAAAAAATATTATCGAGTTAAAGCTTTGCGATCGACAGGTTGGAGCTTCGGCTCAAAACCAGGACGATATGGCTGACATAACTATCTCATAATTACTTAATGACGACATGAAAATACCGAAAGATCTTAAAATACCACAGCCGGAATTTCCTTCAACCGAGGAACTTCTTGGTGAATTGCTGCTTCGACGGAAGTCAACCGATTCAAACTTTACTGCGACACCTCAAATCGTTGAGAAACTGCCTGATAACTTTTTGAAGGCCATTGTCAACATTGCAACTTGTGCCTGGCGGATGCGTCTCAAGATCATGGATTCGTTAGGCGAGGCTCGCGAGGAACTGACAAAGGATGACATTAAGAAAATAAAGAAATACACTGAAAGTATTTTTGATTCACTTTTCAATATAGAAATCGTTGTTAAAGACAGAATTGGTGAGGTGTTTGATTACGGGCTTCCCGAAAAGGTTGTCACAACTCTGCCTCAGCCTGGACTCAGCATCGAACGTATTATTGAAACTTTACGCCCGACGATATATTGGCGGTCACAGATTGCACAAGTTGGAGAGGTTGTGATCGCAACACCGCAGGAAGCGCCCGCAAATATTGACACGGTTTCGTCAGTGTCAGATTCTCAACAGCGCAGTCTTGAGAAAATCGGACCCGCAAAAATAGCAGACAGTTCTAACGAAAACTCCACAAAACCCGAAATATCAAACACTCTAAAGAAGAATACATGATGAGCCGTACAACAATTGATTTTGGAATCGATCTTGGAACAACGAACAGTGGTATTGCGGTCCTGAACGGAGTGGTTCCTGAGATCATCAAGAACTCAGATGATCAAGATGTGACCCCTTCTGCCGTTTCTTTTAGAAAGGACGGCCAACAGTTAGTCGGAGCTCGTGCCAAAAACATGATTATTCCCAAACCGGACGACGCTTACGCTGAGTTTAAAAGGCGAATGGGTACGGATCACATGTATTCTTTTAAATCGAGCGGCTTCACAAAAAAACCTGAAGAATTGTCTGCAGAGGTCCTTAAGGCACTTCGTGCTGATGCCACGAGCAAGTTTGATGAGCAGATACAAGCTGCGGTCATTACTGTTCCTGCAGCATTCGAACTGCATCAGTGTGATGCTACTCGAAAAGCAGCGGATATGGCAGGATTAAAAGGAAGTCCTCTTTTGTTAGAGCCGGTTGCTGCGGCCCTCGCTTACGGTTTTCAAATTGACTCAGAAAAGGCATACTGGTTAGTATATGATTTTGGTGGGGGAACCTTCGATGCTGCAATTATCAAGGCAGAGGAAGGACTAATCAACGTCGTCCAGCACGGAGGAAATAACTTTCTTGGCGGTTCCGATATTGACTGGGCAATATTGGAAAAGTTAGTAATTCCAAAACTGGTACAGAATTACAATCTTCCAGATTTGCAGCGCGGCACCTTAAGGTGGCGGGAAGCTATAGCTCGTCTTAAACGCTCAATTGAAATTGCTAAGATAGAGCTTACAACGAAAACTCGAACAACGCTTGGGGAGGATTGTAAATTCGATGATGCATCTGGATCTTCGGTTGAGTGTGACGATATCACTCTAACTCAGGAAGACATCATTTCTGTGGCCGAGCCAATTATCAACAAATCAGCTGACATTTGCTTGAAGGTACTTGCAGACTGTAAGTTGGCAGCTTCAGCCGTTCAGAAGGTTATTCTAGTAGGCGGACCTACTAAAGCCCCATACTTTCGTCAGATTCTTAAAGATCGAATGGGCATTCCAATTGATTTCACAATGGACCCTCTAACTGTTGTAGCTCGAGGTGCCGCAGTTTTTGCAGGCACACAAAAACTCGCTGCAAAGTATCAACGCCGAGCAAAATCAGGCGAATTTCAAATTGAGATGAGCAAATCTAACAAATCCGTTGGTCACGAGATTGATCCTCTAGTTGGTGGAAAAGTCCAAGGTGACACTCTAGTAGAAGGGTTCACGATAGAATTTGTAAATACTCATTCTCAATGGAGGAGTGGGAAAGTCTCCTTGAGATCAGACGGCGCTTTCATGTTGAACATTCGTGCCGAGAAGGGTGAGCGAAACACGTTTTCAATCGAGCTTTTTGATTCGAGTGGAACACGACAAAAATCTGTTCCGGACACTCACATATATACTGTAGGGTCTGTTATTGAAGAACAACCACTTATTAATTCAGTGGGCATATCGCTAGCTAACAATGATATCGCTTGGTTTTTCAAAAAAGGCGCCGGGCTTCCTTTAAAGATGAAATCCCCTGAAGTATTCCGTACAGTTCACTCGCTAAAAGTTGGAGACAGCGGAGTTGGAGTTCGCGTGCCTATCATCGAGGGAGAAAACGAAGTTGCTGACCGAAACCGACAGGTCGGCTTCCTAGAAATCACATCTGAACATATCCGTCGAGATCTGACGGCTGGAAGTGAAATTGAAGTTACATTAAATATTAATGAATCGAGAGACATTCTGGTCACTGTTTACATTCCTGTCCTCGATGAGGAATTCGAGCAGAGACTCACCCTTGGCAAAATATCAAATCCCAATTTGGAAAAAGAATTCGCTGATGAAGTGACGCGCATCGAACAATTAAGAAAAAATGCCGACGATAAGGACAACCTTTCCGGCATGCAGAGGTTGGATATAATCGAAGCTTCTGGTCTTGTTCAAGAAATTGAAGGGTTCGTTTCTGCGGCCAAAGGAGATTCGGATGCCGCACAAAAGGCGGAGAAGCTTCTTCTTGAACTTAAAATTGCATTAGATGAAGTGGAGAATGGGATCAAATGGCCAAAAATGGTGGCTCAGGCAAGGGAATGGCTTACAGACCTTGGGAAACTTGCTCAGGAACATGGCACTACGGAGCAAGTCTCTCGCTATGAGCAACTCCTCGAAGAAGCTGAAAAGATTATTTCCAAAAAAGAACACACCCGTCTTCCTCGTAAGCAAAAGCAGGTTGAGGATTTATATTTTCAGATTTTGTTTTCGGTGCCGGCATTTTGGGTGAATCAGTTCCAACGTGCAGCAGAGCAGCGTTCTAAGATGAGCGACCAGATCCAAGCCGAAAAACTCGTCGACATGGGTCAATCGTTTCTTGCCAATAATAATTTGGATGGATTGCGGAATATTGTTCCAAAACTCTGGGATCTACTTCCAAAGGCTGTGGTGGAGGAGGCTCGTCGCGCATTCGGATCAGGGATAACTAGATGACAATATGGATATCTGTGAAGACCACTCTTCTTTGACTAAAATAGCGCAAGTTTTCGATATAAGACTTCGTGTCGCCCGTGCAGCAGAATTAGCTTTGGCTGGTAAGTTGCTTCAAGCGGAGTCCTTACTTTCACCAAATGGCTGCTTGCCATCCAATTCGCACGAGCTAGACATGTTGGCACGGATACACGTCCGTCAAGGAAGGCTTATCGATGCATTGAAGAGATGGCGGGAGGCGAGTCGATTAACTAATAAACGGAGTTTTCAAGCAGAAATCGCTTCTTTGCTGAATTATGCCGATTTGACAATTCAACGAAAAACGAGAACACTTCTTGCCATAACCCTCATCTGGGGGACCGCAGTCTTTTCACTACTTGCTTTTTGGGTGAAGATCCGGTGAAGATTGAACTTCCTCCTCCTATTCCAGTTGGACCAGTAAAGTCATCACGCTCTGAAGTTGTGTTGGCGTTACCTAATCAGAAAGAAACTGCCACTTTTTTTCCCACAACGGATAAGACCGTCAACTTTCGACCAACAGAAGAATCCTGCAGTGAAGAAGGCCGTCGCGTCAAGGTCCTCCCGCCAGTTAGCCACAAAGCAACTTTCCTTCCCGTTTCACAAGAACCCTTAAGGCAGCACTCTACAACTTCGTCAAAACAGGTTTGTTGTAATTCTGATAAGTCCGCTAACGAGGACGTGTGGTCCATCTTATATCCATATTTCATTGCATTTACTCTTGTTCTGCCAGCATTTATATTTCTGATATATTTCCTCTTAAAAAGCGATTCGGAACCTTTCAGCTACGACTCCACTTTGTCATCTGAACGAGCTATCGTTTTCCTGAAAGCTACACCGGCACCTACACCGGCACCTACACCGGCACCTACACCGGCACCTACACCGGCACCTACACCGGCACCTACACCGGCACCTACACCGGCACCACCACCTGCACCTAC
>Ga0118677_10000187_pt1 | contig 128037 bp, 110 predicted proteins | sample AliMusrvi5mmetaG_FD_86154 | JGI IMG/M metagenome (GOLD analysis project Ga0118677, IMG submission 86154) | reverse complement strand
GTAAGATTCATCCGCGCCAGCTCGCGCGCCAGCCCCTGCCGCGCCGGATCGAGCGGCGCGCCGTCGGCGTCCTCGTTCAGCATCACCACGTAGTGGTCGTGGCAGCGCGCCGCGTCGTCGCGCAGCAGGTCGAGCACCTGCGCCGCCTCGTCGCCCTCCAGCACGTCGCCGCGCCCCTGCCGGTTCACCACCGACTGCGCCGCCAGGTGCCCGGGCGCCGGGATGTAGAATTCGCGGTCGAGGATGGAATAGCGGGCGGAATACTCGTTCACGTTCGCCGTGCGGTGGCGAATCCACTGCCGCGCCACGAAAATCGGCAGTTTCACATGATACTTGATTTCGCACATCTCGAACGGGGTGGTGTGGCGGTGGCGCATCAGGTAGCGGATCAGCCCGGCATCCTCGCTGGTGCGCCGGGTGCCCCGCCCATAGGACACCCGCGCGGACTGCACCACCGCCCCGTCGTCGCCCATGTAGTCGATCACCCGGACAAAACCGTGGTCGAGCACCGGAATGGCGCGGTACAGCATGGCCTCCAGCGCCGGCACGCTGGCGCGCCGGGTGGGCGAACTCGTCCCCCGCTGGGCCTCGATCTCGGCGCGCTGCTCATCGGTCAGGCTCATCGGACGTCACCCCTTCTCTGCGGCCACGCGAGCACCTATATTCGCCCTGCCGGCTTGCCGGCTATGGCGATAAACGATGCGTGGAATAAGCGTTGTGGACCCGGGGGCAGTGCCCGGCGCCTCCACCATTTCCCGGGGTCCGGGACCATGGGGGCGAAACAGTCTCGACACGCGTGGTAAAGGCTCATCTTTTGCCCGGCATGGTACCGCCGTTATCGGGCCGTATGACAAGTGCCAACGACAATGAGGCACTCGCTGTCGCCGCATAAGCGATAAGCGCGGTTCGGGGGGCACCGGGCAACAGAAGCCCCCCCCACTTAATCTGGACGAACGGGTATTCGTCCTGACGTTATCTTTGTGAAGGGATGCCGGAACCGATGCCGGTCGAAGAATTACGCTACGACAAGATGGTGGAAGACGCGCTCCGGGGTGTGGTGCGCGACTCGCTGACCTTTGCCGCCGAGCAGGGGCTTCCGGGTGACCATCACTTCTACGTCACCTTCCGCACCCATCATCCGGGCGTGGCGCTGCCGGTCCATGTCCTGGCCCGTCATCCCGACGAGATGACCATCGTGCTCCAGTACCAGTTTTTCGGGCTGGAGGTGACGGAGGAGCTGTTTTCGGTAACGCTCAGCTTCAACAACGTCCATGAGCGGTTGACGGTGCCTTTCGCCGCCATCACCACCTTCGCCGATCCGTCGGTCAACTTCGCCTTGCAGTTCCAGCCCGCCGCCAGCGAGCGTCCGGCCGCCGAGGAGGTGGTCGAGCTCGAAAATTGCTTTTGTGATCGGGAAATCCTGCTGCCGCTGGGCGAGGACGAGCGAGTCACTCACCTCGAGCATGGCAAAGGAAAACGCCAGCAACCCGCCCGCAATAAGGTTCGCAGCGATGAGCGGCAGCGTGATCCTGCGGAGTGTGCGCAGCGGCGGACAGCCGAGATTTTGCGCCGCTTCTTCGAGGGTCACGCTGGTTTGTTGGAACCCCGCAGCGGCCGAACGGACGACGTAGGGCAATCTCCGGACACCGTAGGCGATGACAAGGATGACGAGCGGATCGACGGCCGGATTCAGAAAGGAAAAGACCCGTCCTTCCTGAGTCATGGCCAGATAGCCAAAGGCGAGGACAATGCCGGGCACGGCGAGCGGGAGCATGGCGATCGCGTCCAGAACCTGCCTGCCGGCCAACCGTGTGCGCACGACGACGTAGGCGATCGCAACGCCCAAGGCGACATCGAGAACCGTTGCGAGCCCCGCATATTTCAGGCTGTTCCGGATCGCGGGCAGGGTGAGGTTATGGCCGAGCGCGGCATCAAAATGCGAAAGCGTCCAGCCGACAGGCAGGATCGTGGCATACCAATCCTTCGAGAAAGCCACAAGCACGACGCCAAGGTGCGGGAGAACGGCCAGCATCGTCACCAGACAGAATGCCGCCGGGCAAAGAATTCTGCCCAGCGATCCGGCGGGCCGTGGTCCGCCAGGGCCGGTTGCCCTCGCCATCATGGCCTGGTTGCCGCGACCGAAGACGAGTTTGCTTCCGGCATAGAGCACAATCGTGGAGACAAGCAGGATCGCAACGAGCGCAAACGGAAAGGGGTTGCCGCCGATGTCCTTGATCCCGTAAAAGATTTGTACCGGGGTCACGCGGTTGAACTCGAACATGAGCGGGACGCCGAGTTCGGTGAACGCCCAGATGAACGTGATCGTGCCGCCCGCAAAGAGCCCGGGCATGATGAGCGGCAACGTGATTTTTCGGAACTTGCGAAGCCCGGTACAGCCAAGGTTTTCGGCGGCCTCGCCCAGGGACGGATCGACGTTGGCAAGGGCCGCGAGGACGTTCAGGTAGAGGATCGGATAAAGGTGGAGCGCGTTCATTGCGATCACGCCAACGAGGCGGCCCCGTCCGAGCCAATCCATCGGATGCGCGGGATCCATGAGCCCGAGAGACTCAAGGATCGCGTTCAGCGCGCCCGCCTGCCCAAGAATCTGCTTCATGCCGATCGCGCCGACAAAGGGCGGAAGAACCATCGGCAGCAGGATCAGAGCGCCCAAGAGCGCCTTTCCGGGAAAAAGAAACCGGTCGCTCAGGAGGGCGAGCGGAAGGGCGATCAGCGCGGCGAGCGCCGTGCTCCCGGCCCCCATGAGGAACGCGTTCCAGAGGCCTTCGAGATAGATCGGATTGCGAAAAACCTCGGCCGTATAGGCGAGCGTGAACTTTCCATCCGCCCCGACAAAGGCCCCGCGCAGTGTCTCCGCAACCGGCCACACGAAGAAGACCGCGAAGAAGGCGGCGGTGACAAAGAAAATAATTCGGGCGGGGGAGTTGGACATGGATTAATTCTCCCGCGAAGGCGCGGAGGCGCGAAGGGTTTTGCAGTAGGGATCGTCCTCAAGCCCATTGACGATGCGGATGACGCCATCTTTGATCAAATGGGCGTTAAAGTTGATGAGAAGGCCCAGCTTGAAATCAAGCAGGCGCAAATAGGTTCGGAGTTGCTTGGGATCAGATTTTGAAAAAGTCTCCACGCTTTTCAACTCCACGCAAACCAAGTCTTCGACGATCAGGTCAGCCCGGAATCCTTCTGTAAAGGTGCGGCCGCGATAGGCAATGGGCACAGGCACCTGTCGCCGCACGCGCAACCCCCTGCGTCGCAGCTCATCCGCCATCAGAACCTCATAAACGGACTCCAGTAACCCCGGGCCCAGTTCCCTGTGAATTTGCAGCGCGGCATCCACAACTTCTTTGGCGATTTCGTTCTCACTCCAAGCCTTCGCGCCTTCGCGGCTTCGCGTGACATCCCTCATTTTCCCTCCTTGGCGAGGCGTTCGGCTTCGCGGTATTGAGCGCGGAAGCCGTTGGCAAGATCCCTCGCGAGGCGGACCTCATCGATCCGGTTCGGCGAGGCGAGAACCGGACGGATCGCTTTCATCGCCGCCCGGTAATCGACCGCGCGCACGTCGGAAAATTTTTTCATTGCCTCGCGGGGGAAGCGGGCGGCGGCCAGCGCCTTCCAAGCCGACGCCTGCTCGTCATGCGGATCGAGGCACATGACGCGGATGATGAAGCTTATCGTCTTGAAAAGCGGGCCGGTCCACGCCGGGTGGTAGGTGAATTGCCCGGCTTCCTGATAGGGCTGGACGCCCGGATCCGAGCGAAGGCCGGCAAATTCCGGCGCGTAAAGTTCCTTGCGGATCGGAAGGCGGCGCAGCGCATAGCGGGCCGGACCGCCGGGTGTTCCCACGCGGAAATTCCACAGCTTCTGCCCTTCCAGCGAGAGCACAAAAGCCACGAACTCCTCGGCGAGCGCGGGGTTTGGGGCTCCGCGGAGGATCCCGATCGGATCCACGCCGATCGACGAGCCGCCGGCCGGCGTGAAAAACTGGAGCCGCGAGGGCGCGTTCCCGACCCGCACCGCCCCGCTTTGAAACCGTCCGTAAAAATCAATGCACATCCCGATCGCCGCATCGCCGAGCGAGACATCGACCGGCACGTTCGGAGCGGCATCCGTGAAATACCGGGCATTGGCGGAAGCGGCTTGGATGATCTCCAGCCCGCGCGTCCAGCCGATGGCGAGAATCGCGTCGTCGTCCGAACCCGACGCGCCGACGAGTTCCTGCATTTGCTGCTGGATGACCATTTCATAAGCTTTTGCGGCCGACCCGCTCTTGGTGGGATCGGCCAGCGCAACCTGTTTGAAAAATTGCGGCCGCGCGAGATCCCGCCACGTGGCCGGAAGTTCCTTCACGCCGAGGCGGCGGAGCGAGTCGGTGTTGTAGCAGATCCCGAACGAGGCCAGGCACGTACCGATCCAGCGTCCGCCGGCATCGTAAAACGTCTCGCCGGAAACCGTCGGCGGAATCGAATCCTCCCGAAACCAATCCGGGTGCGTCCGGAGGACATTGCCGGCAACAAGGCGTCCGGCGGCGGCCTGCTGCTCGAAGTCGAACGCGCCGCCCCCGAAAAAAACATCAATCCCGATCCCTTTGCCGGATGCCAGAAACGCGCGCCGGGCGGCCTCGCCCATCGTGCCTTCCGCTTGCGGCGGCGTGATCTTCGGATTGTCAAACGCCGCCGCAACCTCCGGCGTCCACGCGCGTCCGGAGCCCGTCCATTCCCCTTGAAATGCGGCGTAGAATTCGCCCTGAAGATAGCGGGCGATCTCGCTGGTGCCGCCCGGCGTCCTCCAATCGAGGCGGACAGTCCGCCCGGTCTTCGCTTTATAGGAGGCCGCAAAGGCGCGGGAGAACTCGTAGCGGATCGCCTCGTTGTGCGGGGAGACAAGCACCAGCGTATCGTCTGCCGGACCGAGAAGGTCTTCCTTCGGCTTCAGCGCGAACGGGATCGCCACCACGAGCGCGATGGCCCCAAAAACGGCAAAGAGGCGGCGGTTCATGTCCGGTCAGCGGCGGAGAACCGCCACATCGCCGGATCGAACGGACGCGAAAAATTCGCTCCCCGGCGGACGGGCGGACGGATGCGGGTTGAGTTCGAGAATTTTCAGGGAATGCGCGCCGGCCGCAAACCGGTATTGGGCGACCTCGCCAAGATAGACCGCCTCGCCGATGCGCCCGTTTGCACAGTTCCCCGCCGCGCGATCTTTGTGCAGCACCCAGCATTCCGGTCGGATCGAGAGGATTGCCTCCTCACCGGGCCTGGGCACCCAATTCGGATCGCCCACAAAGCCCTCAAACGTCCCGACGGGCGTTTCGACAACCGCTTGCCCGCCGCCGGAAGCCCTCTGAATCCGGCCCGGCAAAAAGTTGGTTTCGCCGATAAAACCGGCCACGAATTTTGAGCGGGGGCGGCGGAAAATTTCCTCGGGCGTTCCGATCTGTGCGACGCGGCCGCTCTCCAGAACCGCCATGCGGTCGGAAATGGAAAGCGCCTCTTTCTGATCGTGCGTGACATAAATCGCCGTGAGCCCGAATTCCTTGCAAACCCGTCGGATCTCGGCGCGCATCTCAAGGCGCAATTTCGCATCAAGGTTCGAGAGCGGCTCATCAAGGAGCAGGCACCTCGGGCGGACGACGAGCGCGCGGGCGAGCGCGACGCGCTGCTGCTGCCCGCCGGAAAGCTCGGCGATCCGGCGCCCGGCCAGATCCGCCATTCGAACCGAATCCAGAACCGCACGCACGCGCGCCTTCACCTCCGGACGGGGGACGCGTTTTTCCTCGAGCCCGAAGGCGACATTTTTTTCAACGCTCATGTGCGGCCACAACGCGTAGCTCTGGAACATCATGCCGGTATGGCGTTTGTGCGGCGGCAGGCGGGTCACGTCTTCCTCACCGAAGAGGATGCGCCCGGAATCCGGAATGCAAAACCCGGCGACGCTGCGCAGGAGCGTTGTCTTGCCGCAACCGCTGGGACCCAAAAGAAAAAACAATTCCCCCGGCTCGACCCGGAAACCGAGGCCGTTCAGCGCCGCGGTCTTCCCGAACTTTTTTACGAGGTTTTCAACAGTGATCGGGATCATGCGTTTCGGCAGGAAAGACCGGCTGCCTGCCTGCGGTCAGCTCTTCGGGCGGGTCTTGAGGGTGATCCGCTTGACCCGCGCATCGTCCTGCGGGCTCCAGGTGCAAATGTCCGGATCGTCTTTGAACGCGTTGTGGACGATCCGGCGGTCGTAGGAGTTGAGCGGATCGGTCTGGAGCGAGTGGCCTGTCGCGCGAACGGCCTGGGCAAGGTGGCGGACTTTTTCGACCAGGGCGTCGTCGCGCATTGCGCGGTAGTGTTCCACATCCACGATGATGCGCTGGCCCGGCGGGTTCTGTGCGGCGAGGACGCGGTTGACGAGGTATTGCAGGTCGTCGAGAACCGCGTCGTGGTGTCCGATGAGGCGCTCGGGCTCGTGGGTGAGGATCTGGAGGACGCGGTTGCCGTCGCGTTGCTGTTCCTGGATTTCGACAACGAATCCCAGATATCCGAGAATGGTGTCGAGGACTTCGGGTGGTGTCTGGTTCATGGCGTTTATTTCTTTTTCTTTTTGAGGGCGGCGGCGTTCCGTTTCGCGGCCACGCTTTTCTTCTCGAGCGTGGGGAGCGGGCGGTTCCGCGTGAGATAAAGCTGACCGATGGAAAAGAGGTTTTGCGTTGTCCAATAAAGGGCGAGCCCGCTGGCGTAATTGTAGCAGAACACCAGGAAGATGACAGGCATGAAATAGAAGATCCGCTGCTGCATGGCATCGCCGCTCTTCGGCGTGATGGTCATCTGCCAGATCATCGTTCCGGCCATGACGATCGGGAGGAGGTTGATCGGGAACCCGAGCAGGTGGCCGACGGTGTCGGGCTGCGAGAGGTCATGAATCCAGAAAAACGAGCTGTTGCGCAGCTCGATCGCCGTGCCGAGCATCGCATAGAAGCCGAAGAAAATCGGGATCTGGATGAGCATGGGCAGGCAGCCGCTGAACGGATTGACTCCGTATTCGCGGTAGAGCTTCATGGTCTCCTCGTTCATCTTCTGCGGGTCGTCTTTGTATTTTTCCTTCAGCTCGGTCATCTTCGGCGAGAGGGCCGACATCTTGCGCATTTCGTTGGTCGCCTTGTTTTGGATCGGCCAGAGCGAGGACTTGATGAGGAGCGTGAGAACAATGATCGCGGCCGCGTAATTGCCCAACACACCGCGCAGGCCGTTCATGGCCCAGAGGAGAAACTCGCTCACAAACCCGAACATCCCGAAATTCATCACCTTCTCCTGGTTGGGGCCGAGCTTGCGGAGGCGGGAGAGTTCCTTCGGGCCGGCATAAATCTCGAACGCCTTCGTGACCGTTGCTCCAGGGGCCACGGTGAACCCGGCCAGCCCGAGCCCGCCCTGGATGCCGAAGACCGGGGTGCTGTTCGGCTTGCGCGTGTCGAAGCGCTTTGCCCAGACCGAGGTTCCCCGTTCTTTTGCCGTAAGAACCGTGGTGAAATACTGGCTTGAAACCGCCGCCCATTGGACATCGGGTTTGCTTTCGAGATAGATCGGGCGCTCGCCCCGGGTCTGGATTCCGATCAGGGGAATCGAACTCGGAGAAAACCAGTTCACGTCGATATACGTCGCCTTGGCATCCTGGGACCAGTCGAAGCGCGTGTAAATCGGCAGGTCGTTCACGTGGATCGGCGCGGCCCCGCCCGTGCCAACAAAGAAGGGCGGCACCGTCAGATCGGTCGTGCCGGGATTGCGGAACGCGATTTCGAGGGTGACCGTGTAGAGCGGGGATTTTTTCCCGGCGGGCGGCAGCACGAAATGCTTGGTAATCTCTATCCCGTTCGGATCGGCCTTGGTGAAGAACGCCTCGCCCTTCGCGCGGTCGGTGCGCATCTCAAAGCCGCCAAGCACCCCGCCCGGAGTGAATCCCATTGAGCCGATCGGCATCCCGCGATCCCGGTTGAGCGAGACGCTGCCGTCGTTTTCGCCGCGGTGCATCAGGAGGAGCACCTCTTCGATGCCTCCGGAGTCGTTGTTGAAAACAAATTCCGCCCCGTCGGCGGCCAGGCTCTCCGCACGGGCCTTCATCACCGGCAGGGTGGGGGTCGCTGTGGGCATCGCAACAACGCCCGGCACGGCGGACGCCGCTGCGGCGGGCACTCCCACCACCGCGGCGGGCGCAGCGGGTGCGGTCGTTGTTGTCGGCGCGGGCGCGGCGGGCGGAGGGGTGAGATATTTCCCCACATACCATTGCCAGACGAAAAGTCCGGCAACGGAGAGAGTGACTGCGATCCAAGTTTTACGGTCCATCAGTTGAGAGGTTTGTAGGCGGAGGGGACGGGGTCATACCCGCATCCGCCCCACGGGTGACATCGAAAAATCCGCCCGACGCCCAGGCTGAGTCCTTTGTGGAATCCATGTGTCCGCAGGGCCTCTGCGAAATAAAACGAGCAGCTTGGCTCGTATCGGCAGCCACAGCCGGAACCGCAGATCACCCGCAGTGCCGGAGACACCACAAGCTGGTAAATGCGGATCAGAATGAGAAGCAATGACGTCATGGAAGAGCGGGCAAAATAGAAAGTCGGCGGACAAGAAGCAACCATTCCCCTCTCAATTCTTCAAATGAGGCGGTGGCGGCGGGTTGCTTGGCGACCGCGACGACCAGCAGACCACGGGGGAAATCGGGAAGAACCGAGCGGATCAACTCGCGCAGGCGGCGGCGGACTTTGTTCCGAGCGACTGCCCCGCCAACACGCTTCGAGGTGATGATGCCGACCTTCGGCGCGGTGTCGCTGTGGAGATCCAATGCGGCCACGCGAAGAAGCCGTCCCTGCACGGCCCGGCCCCGCTCTCGAACCCGCGCAAAATCCCCTCCTTCCCTCAGGCGGGAAGATGCGGGAAAACGCAACCGCCGACGCTCAGGCGCCGGTATGCCGGGCAAAGTGAATTTCGACACCTTTCGGCAGGAGGCGTTTGCGTCCGCGCTGGCGGCGGCGGCTCAGGATAGCCCGGCCCGCCTTGGTCTTCATACGCGCACGAAACCCGAACTGCTGCTTGCGTGTGCGCTTGGAAGGCTGGTATGTGCGTTTCATAAAATCGGATAACTAGGGTCAGTGAGACTATCGGCTAAAAATGGCCCGTCAACCTAAAATCTTGCGACATTCTCGAAACGATTCGACAGGGGAGGGAACGCGGGATACATCCTGAGAAATCATGAGTGAATCCCCGCACGAAATTCTCAACACCCCGCACGATCCGATCCGTTACCGCGAGTATAAAATCATCCTGCAACCCCAGCACTTCCAGTCCGCGCAGTCCTTCAAGGACTTCTGGAAAGTCGTCTGCCACACGGCGAAGAAGTTCGATGTGCGTGTCGAGGAGGCGAAAGATCCCTTTGAGAGCAGCGTGCGGGAGGTTCTCTTTTTCGACACGGCGGACTTCGCCCTCTACAACAACCATTTCATCGTGCGGATGCGCACGTTTTACAAAAGCGGCTGGCCGGTCGGCATTCCCGAGCTCACGGTCAAGTTCCGCCACCCCGAATTTCCGGCTGCGGCGGCCGTGGATATCCGTCCGGCAACCCCCGGCGGAACCGCGCGCATCAAGTTCAAGGAGGAATTTCTTCCGCTGCATGAGAGTCTCGGAGGGATCCGTCCGATCTACTCCCACAACTGCGTGCTGGCGATGCCCCGCGAGCAGCTCAACATGGCCGCCAAGGATCTGACAGCCTCCTTTCCGGCGATCCGGCAGGTGGAGACGCGGGAGGACGAGCCGATCACGCTCGTCAACGACTTTGCGGTTCAGGAGGTGCAGGTCGATGTGGGCGTGCTGCACTTCGGGGGCGGGCTCTCGGGCAAGACGACGATCGCCGTCTGGCGCGATCGCAAGCACGAGCGGGCACTGTGCGGGGAATTTGCCTTCCAATGCAAGTTTCACAGCGAAGACGCGCTGCACAAATCCAGCCTGAAGCGGGCCGAGGACTTCTACAAAGCCCTCCAGCTCGACGCCTTTGAATGGGTTTCGCTGGGCACAACGAAGACGGCGATGGTCTATCAACTGGGCCCGAAAGGATCGAGCAACCGTGAGTGAGCCGGCCCCCACTCCGACAAAGATCTTCCGGGTCTTTTTCGGGATCGGCATCACCAGCTTCGGAGGCGGGCTCGTCGCCTATTTGCAGGACGAAATTGTCGGGAAGCAGAAGTGGATGACCGAGGATGATTTTTTGGCCGCGCTGGAGATCGGCCAAACCCTCCCCGGACTCAACTCGGCCAATGTGGCGATCATCGCCGGCCGCAAGCTGGCCGGACCGCGCGGGTCGCTGGCCGCCTTGCTCGGGCTCGTCCTGCCCGGGGCGGTCATTCTCTGCATCCTGGGTGTGCTCTACGAACGCTTTCACAAAAATCCGGATGTGGCCGCCGCCCTCGCCGGCATTGCCGCGGCGGCCGTCGGCCTCCTCCTGCAGGTGACTTTGAAGATTGGAAAAAAACAACTCCTGCGTCCGCTGGATCTCCTTTTTGTGATCGTGACCTTTGTGCTGAGCGGGATCCTCCACGTCTCGCTGGTGGCCGTGCTTTTCCTCGTGGCCCCGATCGCGGTCATGCTCTACCGCCCGCGTTCCAACAAGGCGCCCACGCCATGAAGGAACTCGTCCAGCTCATCAATGTTTTCTCGCTGCTGTCGCTTCTTGCGGTGGGCGGCGGAAGCGCCGTGCTGCCGCAGATGGAACACGAGACCGTCGAACACAAGGAATGGCATGTTTCGGCGGATTCATTCGCCTCGATTTACAGCCTCGGGCAGATGGCGCCCGGCCCGAACATGACAATGGTCGGGCTCATCGGATTCAAGGCCATGGGCAAGGATTCGATCCCCGCCGGCCTCGCGGGCATGATCGTCGTGCTCCTCGCCTTCTACCTTCCTTCGAGCTTTCTCGTCTATGTCACAAGCCACGTCTGGGACGCGTTCAAAGAAAACCCCTGGCGGGACGCGATCCAGAAGGGGATGGCTCCGGTGACGATCGGGCTGATGCTTGCGGGGGTCTATGCCGTCGGAAAAACGGCGAGCTTTCAGGCCTCGCGCCCGGACTGGTTCAACGCCGTCACGATCACCATCGGGCTTGCGATTGTCGCCCTGCTTTTCATCCGGCGGTTCAACCCGGCCGTGCTCATCCTGCTCTCCGGTGTGCTCGGTTGGTTTGTCCTGCGCCTCAACTGATCCGGGACGTCTCTTCCTCCTGGATTCCCAGCGTGGACAAAATCCGGTTCAGGTCGTCATCGCCGTAGTATTCGATGTGGATCGAGCCTTTTTTTTCGTTGTGATGAATGACGACGCGCGTGGCCAAACGGTGCGTCAATAAATTCTGAACCCGTTGGATCGCCGGGGCGACGGCCGCATCGCGCGGGGATTTTTTCTTCGTTGCGGGCGCGCGGCCGGACTTGGCGAGATGCTCGGCCGCGAGCTTTTCCGCGACGCGGACAGAGGCTCCCTGCCGGACGATCTGTTCGGCGAGCCAGTTTTGCTCGTCGTGGGATTTCAGGGAAAGGAGAACCTTGGCGTGGCCGACCGAGATCCGGCTGTGTTTGACGAGCGACTGGACGTCTGGAGCCAGGTCGAGGAGGCGTATCGCATTGGCCACGGAAGCGCGGTGCTTGCCGACACACCGGGAAATTTCCTCCTGGGTGAGGCCGAATTCGCGAGAGAGGCGTTGGTATCCGGCTGCTTCGTCGATCGGGTTGAGGTCTTCGCGTTGAAGGTTCTCGATGAGCGCGAGTTCCAGAACCTCCCGGTCGCTTGCCTCACGCACGATGACCGGTGCGTCGGACAGCCCGAGTTCGCCTGCGGCCCGCCAACGTCGCTCGCCCGCAATGATCTCGAATTTTCCGCCGACGCTCCGGACGATGAGCGGCTGGATGATCCCGCGCTCGCGGATGCTCTCCACAAGCTCCTGCAAACGCTCGGTCGGGAACTCAACGCGAGGCTGACGCGGATTCGGGATGATCTGGTTGAGGGCGATCTTCTGAATGCGTTCGCCCAGTTCCACCGAGGGGGCCGGGTTGACCACCTTCGTGTTGATGAGTGCGCTGAGTCCTCTGCCGAGTGCCTGCTTTGCCATGAGAATTCCGAAAATACGCCGGACGGCTTTTTATCACAAGCAGAAGGAATGAATTTCCTGCCAGGCGAATATCCGGGAAGACACAAGAGGTTTCGTTCCTTGCGGGACGGGCTCAGGTGCGCCGCATGGTCGTGTCGCGCAGATATTTCACGTCGTCGCGGCCGGGATAATCGAGCGTGAAGTGGAGTCCGCGGCTTTCCTTGCGGCTGAGGGCGCAATCGACGACGAGCGAGGCGACGGTGACCAGGTTGCGCAGCTCGAGGAGATCGGTGGAGACTTTGAAATTCCAGTAAAACTCCTGCACTTCGGCGTGCAGGTTGCGGAGCCGGGTGGCCGCGCGTTGCAGGCGCTTGTCGGTGCGGACGATGCCGACGTAGTCCCACATCAGGCGCCGGATTTCCTCCCAGTTGTGGAAGATGACGACGAGTTCATCAACGTCCTGAACCTGGCCCGGACGCCATTCCGGCAGGTCAAACTCGACGCGGGGCGGCCGGTTGCGGATTGTTTTTTCGTAGGCGCGGTGGGCGAGGACAAGGCCTTCGAGGAGCGAGTTGCTGGCGAGGCGATTCGCCCCGTGGAGCCCGGTGCAGGCGACTTCCCCGATCGCGTAGAGACCGCGCAAAGAGGTTTCGCCATTGAGATCGGTTTTGACTCCCCCGCACTGGTAGTGGGCGGCCGGCACGACCGGGATCGGCTGCTTCGTGATGTCGATCCCGCTGCGCAAACAGGTCTCGTAAATGTTCGGAAAGCGATGCCGCACGAAATCGGCCGGCTTGTGGGTAATATCGAGGAAGACGCATTTGCTCCCGCTGCGCTTCATTTCGGCATCAATCGCCCGCGCCACAATATCGCGCGGGGCGAGTTCTTTCCGGGGGTTGTGCTTTTCCATGAACCGCCGGCCGCGCGCATCGAGAAGAATCCCGCCTTCGCCACGGACGACTTCTGAAATGAGAAAAGACTTCACCTCGGGGTGGAAAAGACAGGTCGGATGGAATTGGATGAATTCCATGTTGGCGATCGTCGCGCCCGCCCGCCAGGCCATCGCAACCCCGTCGCCGGTGGCCACGTCGGGATTCGTCGTGTAAAGATAAACTTTGCCGCATCCGCCGGTGGCCAGCACGTTGACATCGCTGCGGAGGGTCTCGACGTCCCCCGTGGCTTCATCAAGCACATAAACCCCGACGCAGCTGTTTTCCATCGCGTAACCGAGCTTTCCTGTCGTGAGAAAATCGACGGCCATGTGGTTTTCCATGACCTCAATACGCGGGTGATTGGCCGCCTGATCGAGAAGGGTGCGCTCGATTTCCATCCCGGTGCAGTCCTGGTAATGCAGAACGCGCCGCTTTGAGTGTCCGCCTTCCTTCCCGAGATCCAGCTCGTCATCGTTGTGAATTCCCCTCCGGTCGAAGTGCATTCCCATCTTGATGAGCTCGGAGACCCGCGCCGGGCCTTCGGTGACGACCGCACGCACGGCCTCTTCGTGGCAGATTCCGGCTCCGGCGACCAACGTGTCGTGGATGTGGAGGTCGAACGAATCCTCTTCGCTTGTCACGCAGGCGACTCCGCCCTGTGCCCATGCGGTGCTGGAATCCGCGCGTCCGCGTTTGGTGATCAGGGCGACCGTGCCTTTTTCGGCGGATTTCAGTGCAAACGAAAGCCCGGCGATCCCGCTGCCGATCACGATAAAATCAAATTCTCTCATACCGTCGGAGGGAGAGGCACGTTGTCAATCAGGCGCGCCCGGCCAAGGAAGACCGCCGCCGCAAGGCGTCCGGGCCGGTTGCGGCGGGAAAGCGGTTCGAGCGTCCCGGCGTCCACCGCCTCGACGTAGTCAATCCGGGCACCGGGGATTTTCGAGATGTCGCGGGCGGCGGCGTTCACAATGGCCTCCGGCGATTTCAAGGTTGCGGCCTTGCGGAGCGCCTCGTGGATCCGGGGAGCCAGCAGGCGCTCGTCTGCGGTGAGGTAGGCGTTGCGCGAACTTGTGGCGAGTCCGTCGGGTTCGCGCACGGTCGGGTACCCGGCCACCTCGATGGGAAAATCCAGATCCCGAACCATGCGGCGGACGATTGCCAGTTGCTGCCAGTCCTTTTCCCCGAAGAGCGCATGGGTGGGCTGGACGATCAGGAACAGCTTGGCCACCACCGTGCAGACGCCGCGAAAGTGGCCCGGCCGCGACCGCCCGCAAAGCGCGTCCGAAAGGCTCTTCTCGTCCGCAATCACCGAACGGTCGGGGAAATACATCTCGTCAACCGAAGGCGCAAAAACCACATCGGCCCCGGCCGCCCGGCACACGGCCAGATCGTTGCGAAGCGGACGCGGGTAGCCGACAAAGTCTTCCTTCGGGCCGAACTGGATCGGGTTGACAAAAATCGAGACGACGACCGCGCCATGGCGTCCGGCAAGTTTCCGTGCCTGGCGGATCAGGGCGGCATGCCCCTCGTGGAGCGCCCCCATCGTCGGAACGAGAACGACAGGATGGGCGATATTACGCGGCCAGGCACGCAGGGAGGCGATCGATTTGAGGGTTTTCATTTCAACAAGACATCAGCCCCCCGCGTGTCGGTGCCAGTGGGCTGTTTAGCCGGGGAAAACAAATGCGGCATCATTCCCCTTGCTGGCAGCGGCTGTCATTTTTGGGGACTGGCCGCAGGTTTTGGAACGACCGGAACAGCAGAAGGGGCGGCACTGGCGGGGGCAACCGGAGCCACAGACGAAGACGACGCCTTGGGGGCGGGTGCGCCCAGAAGTTCCTTTTGGATCGGCGTATGGTTGCTCGCGGATCTCGCGGTGACAATTGACAGGATGAGGGTGAGGGCAAAAAATGCCCCGGCAAGCCAGGTCGTGGCTTTGGCAAGGACGTGGGTGGTCTGCGCGCCGAAAATATTATCTGTCACCCCCCCGCCGAAGGCCGCGCCCAAGCCCTCGCTCCGCGGACGTTGCATCAGGACAACAAAGGCCATCAAAATGCACACCAGCACGTGCAACACAATCAAGACAGGCAGGACAATAAACATAAAAGAACCCGAAAGTCTATCCGCTGGAGAAAATATGTAAAGGAGAAGCGTCGCTGAAAAAAGCGCGCGGGCGCACGACGCCACGCGGAACAAGGGGACGCGCCGATTTCGTGCTTGAAGGCACGCCTTGTCAAGGCGGGGGCTTGCGGCATACCTTTTTGCGACATGATGCAGTTTGCTTTGAGATGGACGGCCCGATTTTGACCGCCGGAGATCTGGGGCCGCGCGAGGTGCGGAGGAATTTTGCCTGCCTTGTTTGGATGGGGTCTGTTTTTGCGATGGGTTGGTCGGAGGTGGTTGTCGTGCTGCAGCCTTTGCTGGTGCATTACGGGGCAACGAACACGCAGATCGGCATCGTGCAGGGGGTGCTGATCGCGACGCTTCCCGGCATGTTTCTCTCCCCGTGGATCACGCGCGGGTTCCGCCGCAAAAAGGTCTACCTCTTTGTGACCGATGCGTTCTACCTTCTTCCGGTCGGGCTCGTCGGGGCGACCGTCTGGGCGGGCGGGGCGGGGAACGCGGCGGCGATGGTCGCGTTCATCGTCTGGATGATGTGCGCCGGCCAGGTCGCGGCCGGATTCGGCGGGCTTCCGAACCAGGAATTTTTCACGGCCTGCATTCCGATGCGGCTGCGCGGCAGGCTGGCGGGTGTTTCGGCGGGGCTCGGCGGCTTGCTCGGTCTCGGTGCCGCCGGGATTGCCGCGTGGGTACTGGCCGTGCTTCCGAGTCCGCAGGGTTACGGCGCCCTGCTCGTCCTGGCGTGGTTCCTGTGTCAGGTTGCCAATGCCGCGATCCTTTTTGCCAAAGAGCCGCCGACACCGGTCGAACAGTCGCCGGCGCCATGGGGTCGGGCGATGTGGAAAGCGTTCCTGCGGGACTCGAAGTTTCTCCGGGTCACACTCATTGTCTGCCTGATTTCCCCGTTGCTCGCCCAGCTTGCCGTCTTCTCCAGCGTCTATGCATTCCGCGAGCTGGATTTCAAGGCGCAGATGGCCGCATGGCTTGGCATGGGTGCGTCCGGCGCCCGTCTGGCACTGAGTCCGGTTGCCGGATGGGTCACCGACCGTTGGGGTGCGCGGCCCGCTCTTCTGCTCTGGACGTCACTTGCGGCGGTGGGGTTTTTGTTGCTGGCCGGGGTGCCTTGTGCGGCGAGCGTCTTTCTTGCGACCGCGATTGCCGCCGTTGCGGGAAGCGGGTTCTCCGGTGCCATGAACGCCCTCACCTGCGGGATCCCGCGTCCGGAAAATCGTGCCGGGCATTTCACGTTTCTCGGTTTCTGCATGATCGGATCGAACGCGGCGTTTCCGCTCGTGGCCGGCTGGATTTTCGACCGCGTTTCCTATCGTGTCGGCTTCGCGTTGCTCGGCACCGTGACCGTTATTGTTGTTGTCCTCGGCCACCGGATCCTGCGCACCCTGAGTTCCAAGGCTTCCGATTACCGGTAAAACCGGGGAGGGCTTCTCCGGAAACCCGACGCTCCAAATCGCCTCGGGATCAAATGGTCATGCGGGATGATGGCGTTTTATCACCGGACGGGCTTTTGTGATGTGCGGCGGCTTGAGATAAATCGGCTCCGCCGGTCCGGCTTCGGACGCACGGGCGGCCAGGATGTCGGCACGCGGGCATTGGACAACCGCTCGGGCCGGGCCGGGCAGGGCGGTCGTGCAGAAGACGGGAATCTCCAGCCCGATTCGTTCCAGCGCGACATCCGGCGGCAGGAGTTCGGGCGCGCCGATCAGATGCCCGTCGGTCACACGTCCGCAAAACCATTCGCCGGCGCGGGCGTCTCCGAGCACGAAGTAGTCCGGCCCATCGAAGCCGAGGAGCGAGCAGACCCCGGAGACGGTGATTTTTCGGGCGCGGGCGAAGCCCCATGCGGCGGCAATCGAGGTGCGCAGCCCGTTGTAACCGCCGGGCCCGGTGCCCACGAGGACGAGATCCACTCCGGGCCGCACAACGGAGGCCAGCGCATCGAAGAGACCGGATCCCCTGCCGCGCGGACTGGAAAAAGTTTCCAAACTTTCGACTTTGCCATCGCAGACAACCGCCACGCTGCCCGCCGGACCCGAGTTTTCCAGCGCGAGGATTCTCATGGCAGAACCTCCGCCCGGATCCGCCGCGCGGACTCCTCGATGGCGAAGGAAATCCGCCAGGTGCCCGGCGGCAGCACGGAAGCAAATTTCCCCCCCCATTCGATTGCCGAGACAACCGGTTCGGCGAGGTAGTCGTCGAGGCCGAGTCCGGCCAGATCGGCCTCGGATTCCATGCGGTAGAGATCCATGTGGATCAGCGGGAGGCGTCCGCCATCATATTCGTGAACAAGCGTGAAGGTGGGACTGGAAACCATCGTCGGATCGAGTCCGAGCCCCACGGCGAGGCCTTTGACAAAACAGGTTTTCCCCGCACCCAGCGGACCTTCAAGGCTCAGGACGGTTCCGGGAATGAGGGCTGCGGCCAATGTGCGCGCCGAGAGTCGCGTCTCATCCTCCGACCGGCACAAAATGCCGGGGGCGGAGAAGATTTGATGGGAGAGCGGGTTTCGGTTTGCCATAACTCCGGGAATCTAGTTCGCTGGGGGCGGCCATGACAACCTCTTCGCGCACCGCACCCCCGGCAACGTCCAAATGAAAACCCGATTCCCCGCGTTCTTGTGCGCCCTTGCGGCCCTTTTCCTCACCGGCTGCGATTCCGCGCAGCGCACGCTCGAAACGACGCGCAGGCAACTCTCGGAATTCCAAGCCGCGCCCGACACCGCCAAACAGGCGGCGGTCGAACAATCGCTCGCCAAGCTCGACAGGCAGGTCGCCGCTTTTGAGAAAACGGGCGACACCGTCCAAGCCGATCTCTTCGGGCGGCAGGCCGCGAGTTTGAAAAGCGACTTCCAGGCCGCGCGTCTGGCGAAGACGTTGAATGACGCGAAAAATGCCCTCCAAGGATTCGGCGACGCCATCAAGGAAGCCGGGAAAAGTTTCAACGACACCCTCCGTAACACGTCCAAGGAAACCAACAAATAGAGCGTTTTAAATAATAATGTGGCCGTTGATTCGGGAGCGCCGTGTGCTGGTGGGCTGCGGCGGCAGCGAGAAGGCTGTATGAGAACATACTGTCTGAGATGCCGACGCAACACAACAGCCCGCGCCGCCTCGAAGCGATGGCTATAGTATTATTTAAACCGCTCTAGCCGTCCGATCGGCAGGGCGGTCGTTACTTCGTCACGAAAGTCATCTCGTAATCGAACAACTCGCCCGGCAGAAAAAACCGCCGGAGTTCGATCCCCGCATTTTCCGGGCTGTCCGATGCGTGGACGATGTTGACCATCATATCGACCCCGAAGTCGCCGCGGATCGTGCCTTTCGCCGCCACCCGGGAATCCGTCGGGCCGATGATGTTGCGCACGCGATCGATCGCGCCGTCGGCGGCCAGGGCGATCGCGATGACCGGGGTCGATTGCATGAACTTCTCGAGGGAAGGAAAAAACGGCATCGTGGCGATGTGCGCGTAGTGTTCGCGCAGGAGCGGGGCGTCCGCCCGGAACATCTTGCAGCCCCGGATCTGGAACCCCTCGTCTTCAAAACGTTTCAGCACCTCTCCGGCTTTTCGTCCGGTGATGCAATCGGGCTTGAGAAGGATGAGCGTGGTTTCCATAGGGCGTGAAATTTAACTGCTCGCGCCGCCGGGGGAAGGATTTTTTCCGGTTTTCCGCCCGCCGGGCGCATCGGGCGCGATGCCTCGGCGGGGAAATCCGGGGGAACGCGCCTCTCTTCCGATTCAGGAAATCTGACAAGCTCGGTTCGCTTTTTCTTCCTGTCCTTCTTTCTTGAGGACAGTCCCTCAAGAAGAGGGGGATCAGAGTTTGATTTCCTGCCGGGCGAGCAGTTCGATGAACTCCCGCGGATCCGGGACGTGGAGCAGTTTGTCGAGGAGCGCTTTGTCGCGACAGAACCGCGCAATGGCGCCGACAACCCGCAGATACTCGGAACTGAACGCGGACGGGATGCCCGCGACAAAAACCAACCGCACGGGCTCGGAAACCTCGGGCGAAACCAGCCCCTCGGTGGATCGTCCGGCCGCCATGACCAGCGAGTGGACGGCATTCGTGCGGGCGTGGGCGATGCAGATCCCGCAGCCGTTGCAGGCCAGTGCCGGGGCGTTGCGTTCGGTCACAGCTTGCGACAGGGCCCTCCAGTCGCTCACACGCGGGTCGCCGTTGAGTTTGGAAAGCACCTCGTCGATTCCCGCCGCCTGATCCTTGCCGAAAAGGGCCAGGTTGATTTGCGAAGGAAGAAGGATGTCGGAAATTGAGATCATACGTTGCTGCCGGTCCATTTGAGTTTTTGCCGGAGGACTTCGCTGAATGATCGCTCGGGCAGCATTGCAAGCGGGAGCTCTCTCGCGCTTTTGGAAAGACTCAGCGCATCTCCCTCACCCATGGCGCAGGAAGGCTGGCCATCCACCGTTACAAAAACCTGATGCCCCGGCTCGGCAACCCGGACATCGATGAGCGAGGAGTCGCTGACAACGACCGAGCGGTTGGTCAAAACATGCGGGCAGATCGGCGTGACGACGAACCCGCCGGAATCGGGCATCAGGATCGGCCCGCCCGCAGAGAGCGAGTAGGCGGTCGATCCGGTGGGCGTCGCCACCACAAGCCCGTCGGCGTTATATTCGGTCAGCGGAACTCCCCCGACCCGCACGCGGATTTTAACCAGTTCGGAACGTTCGCCGCGCCCGATGACGGCTTCGTTGAGTCCATAAAACAATTGATCCCCTCCCCCTTCCCGGCAGAGACGCACTTCGAGGAGCGGACGGCGGCTGAGAAGGTAATCGCGCTGCCGGATGCTTGCGACCGCACGCACGATGTCGCCGGGACCGAGGCACGTCAGAAACCCGAGAGAGCCGATATTGATGCCGAAAACCGGAGGCAGCTCATCGGGCAGCTTGTGAACAACGCGCAGGATCGTGCCGTCGCCGCCCATCACGACGAGGAGTTCGCACCGTGCGGCCAGCGCGCGCTCATCGAGATCGGAGGTTCTGCCCGCCAGCGGGGCCGTGGCACGTTCGAGCAGATAGGGCACGTTGTGCTTCGTCAACTCGGCAATCAGTGCCCGAACGACACCCGCTGCGGCCGGCTTCTCCGAATGGGCGAGAAGTCCGATCATGGTTTGAGGTGGGCGAGAAATTCCACGTTGCCGTCGCGCCCGGTGATCGGCGAGGCCATGCTGCCCAGCCACCGGTGGCCGGACGCCGCCACAAACGCACGGATCTTCCCGACGGCACGATCGCGCGAGGCGTCGTCCCGGACGATTCCCCCGCGTCCGACCTCGGCGCGGGAGAGCTCAAACTGCGGCTTGATAAGAACTACCATGTCGGCTTCGGCGTCGAGTAAGGCAAAAGCGGGCGGCAAAATCAACGTTAAGGAAATAAAACTCACGTCGGCAACGACCAGCGACGGACGCGGAACAAAATCCTCCGGAGACAAAAACCGCGCATTGATTCCCTCCCGCACCACCACGCGCGGATCCTGCCGCAGGCGCCAGTCGAGTTGGCCGTGCCCGACATCCAGCGCATAGACCCGCGCGGCACCGCGCTGCAGGAGGCAGTCGGTGAAACCGCCGGTCGAGGCCCCGATGTCCGCGCAGATCCGCCCGGAGGGATCAACCGCAAACGCATCCAGAGCGGCCTCGATCTTGAATCCCCCCCGGCCGACAAACTTTTCCTTTGCGACAAGCGTGATTGGCACATCGGCCGCCACCGGCGTTCCCGGCTTGGTCACGGCATGTCCGTTGACAAGAACCTGGGCGGCCATGATCGCCCGCCGCGCTTTTTCGCGCGAGTCGATCAAACCGCGCTCGACGAGCGCCACATCCAAGCGGAACTTGCCAGAAGACATTGCGTCCTGTCAGTGTGAATGGTTCCAACCGATTCGTAACGTTTTTTTATGCCTGAAAAAAATTTAAACTCCCAGATCAAAGAAATGCTGGTGGCCAGCCTGATGCTGAAACTCCCGGCTTCGGAGATCGGCGACGACACCCTCCTCTTCAGCCCGGACGGTCTCGCGCTCGACTCGATCGACGCGCTGGAGCTCGCCGTCGCCATCGAAAAAAAGTTCGGCGTGGCCACCCCGAGCGCCGAAGTCGCCCGCAACGCCTTCGTCAGCGTCAACACGATTGCTGCCCACATCGCAGCTCAAGGACAGGCCAAAGGAAACTGATTCGTCGGAAATGGCTTCACTTTTTTGGCGACTTGATGCCGAGCAGCGAATTCAACCGGGCATGGAAATCATCGAAATCGTCTGAACTCCCATCCAAGAGACTCCGAAGCGAGTAAAAACGATTCGTCGTCGGAGACTTCTCTCTTGCCTTTTTAATATCAAGCGAAACCGTGTTGTAGATCGTCCAGAACTCGACAAATCCGGCATGCTTCGCGCTTTGGTGGCTTTTCTCGGCTTCACCCAACCGATTCCAAATATTTGACTGGTCACCACCACCCTTGATTTCGATTGCGAGAATGTTCCGGCTTGAATTTGCCGCCAACTTCTCCGAAATGCTGATATCGGGGTCGGCGGAAAATGCGATCAAAACACTTCTCTGCGACGCGTTGCGAAGTTCGATTCCCGATGGCCCAACTTTCACAATCACGTGGGCAACGAGGGATCGGATGAGATCAAAAAGCGCTTGGTTCGCCAAATTACCGATTTTTGTATTGTTGCTTCCGCGCAATTGCGGCCCGAGGGTCAAAAGCGTCAAATCATCAAGAAATTCGAGCGAAAAGCGTTCAAATCCGATTCCTTGGATCAACTCGGAAAACTTGGCGCAGAAGGCATGGCAGAGTTCATCAATCTCTGCTTTGGCCTGCGGAGAAAGTTTCCCTTTTTCCTCCATCGCCTTGAATCTCCCCAAGCCTCCCTTGTTGTAAAATTCCTTCTGGCTGTATCCCAGCAACAGGCGGTAGTAGCCGATCAGCTTCGGGTTTTCAACAAGAAGGGATGGCACGGGGAAAACGAACTCCCCTCGAAGACCGAGCCCGGCCAGTTGCTTCAGCTCATTTTCCGGGGCGAACTTTTGCAGTTCGCCGTTCAGCCGCGCGAGATCGATACTTTTTATTGCCTGGGACAGGGCCTGCTGGAGGTAGATCTTTCGGAACGTCTCCAGAGCGGTTGCCAAATTTACCTGGAGACTCGAGGAGGGCAGGTGCAGTTTCATAGTCGAGATTTTGTGGGCGAGAACCGTTTGAGCATTGGTGGGGCTGTTGCAAAAAGGCGGCGGCTTCATCAATGTAGGACGAGTTCAACTCAATTCCCACGTAGCGTCTGCCAAGGCGGGCGCAAACCATTCCAACCGTCCCGGAACCGAAGAATGGATCCAAGACAAAATCTCCGGAGCCGGTGGACGCGAGAACGCACGGTTCGACAAGCGCCTGCGGAAAAGCGGCAATATGGGAACTGGGAGAGTTCGTCGTGTTGATATTCCAGACGGATCTTCTGTTGCGCATCTGCCCGCCCGCCGCCGACTCGCGCACGGCATCGGCATCGTATCGATAATTCTGCGACTTGGTCAGCATGAACAGATATTCGTGGGATCTCGTCGGACGATCCTTCACGCTCTCCGGCATGGCATTCGGTTTGTTCCAAACGATATCGCTCCTCAAATACCAGCCGATGTCCTGAAGAGCAAACGCCAGCCGCCAAGGGATCCCGAGCAAATCTTTGTCCTTGAGCCCCGGTGGATTGTCCGGACGCGTATTCATCGCCCGGTTCGGGTTTTTTTTATCCGGTGCCCGCCACCCACGGTTCCCGCTGGTGTATCCGTCACCGATGTTGAGCCAAAGAATACCATCCGGCTTGAGGACGCGTTTGACTTCGGAAAAAACTCCGGTCAACGCCTGCAAGAATCCCGGCAACGTCGGTTCGAGCCCGATCTGTCCCGTGATCCCGTAATCACGCAATCCCCAGTAAGGCGGAGACGTGACCACACATTGCACGGAATCGGAGGGGAGTCGGCTCAGCGCGAAATGCACATCCCCTTCGATGATCGTCGAATCATGGAGTTGGAGTGTTTCCGGACTGGTCAGTCGGATGGATCGCATGGCACCCGACGTAATGAACGATCAAGTTCAAACAGAAAAGCGCATTCTTCAATATCGCGGGGACATTGCGATCCGCGGCGTTGTAAAATGTTTCCGAACTCGTTTCCCGCCCCCCAAGCGGAGCATGCCGGACCATCGAAATCAGTGGCGCACCAGCTCGTTTTCTGCTCTGAAGTTGGTGCCACCAAGAGAACTCCGACCATGAACTCCATCGAACCGACAAAAGCCAACATCGAGACCTACATCCTCAACCAGCTCAAGTTCAGCCTGGCCCGCGACCGGAGAACCGCCTCCAAGCGCGATTGGTGGATCGCCACGGCCAAAGCCGTCCAGAGCATCATCATCGAGCGGATGATTGAAACCCAGACCACCCACCACAACGAAAATGTCCGGCGGGTTTATTACCTTTCGCTGGAGTTTCTCATGGGGCGGCTCTTCATCAACAGCATGTATAGCGCCGGCGTCGTGAAGGAGGTTGAGGAAGCCCTTGAGCGACTCGGACTCGATCTGGACGAACTCCGCAAGGAGGAATACGACATGGGCCTCGGCAACGGCGGTCTCGGCCGCCTGGCCGCCTGCTTCCTGGATTCCCTGGCCACGCTCGATCTGCCGGCCGTCGGCTACGGCATCCACTACCAATACGGCCTCTTCAAACAGGAATTCCGCAACGGCTATCAGGTCGAGCTTCCCGATGCCTGGATGCAATACGGAACGCCGTGGGAAATTGTCCGCCCGGAATACACCACCACCCTCCCGATCTACGGCCATGTGGAAAACATTTTTGACGACCGGGGAAACTACGTCTCGAAGTGGGTTGGCTGGAAAAAGCTGCTCGGGGTTCCGTATGACATCCCGATTCCGGGCTACGGCACCGGGACGGTCAATTTTTTGCGGCTCTGGGAGTCGCGGGCATCGGAGGAGTTTGATTTCGAGGCCTTCAACAGCGGCGGCTACGAGCAGGCGGTTCGCGAAAAAAATGCGAGCGAGACGGTTTCAAAGGTTCTCTATCCCAACGATAAAACCGAGATCGGGAAAGAGCTGCGGCTTGTTCAGCAATACTTTTTCGTCGCCTGTTCGATGCGCGACATCATCCGCCGGTTTCACAAAACCAACACCGACTGGAAGGCGTTTCCGGAAAAAGTCGCGATCCAGCTCAACGACACCCACCCGGCGGTGGCGATCGTCGAACTCATGCACCTGCTTCACGATGAATACGAACTGCCATGGGAGGAAGCCTGGTCGATCGTCACGCGCACGTTCGCCTACACCAACCACACCCTCCTGCCCGAGGCACTCGAAAAATGGAGCGTCGGACTTTTCCGGAAGGTTCTGCCCCGTCACCTCCAGATTATTTTCGAGATCAACAAGCGTTTCCTCGAAACCGTCGAGGCGAAGTGGCCCGGCGATGTGGAAAAAAAGCGGCTTCTCTCGCTCATCGAGGAGGGCGGAAACCAAATGGTTCGCATGGCCCATCTTTCCGTCGTCGGCAGCCATTCGGTCAACGGCGTGGCCGCCCTCCATACCCGGCTTCTCAAGAGCGATCTCTTCCCGGAATTTGACGAGCTTTACCCCGGAAAATTCAACAACAAGACGAACGGGATCACGCCCCGCCGGTGGCTGCTCGCCTGCAACCCCCGGCTCGGCAACCTCATCACATCGCGGATCGGCCACGGCTGGGCGCGCGACCTCGACCAGCTCCGCGCACTCGAACAGTGGGCTGACGACCCGCAGTTCCAGAGCGAGTTCATGGCCGTCAAGCACGCGAACAAGGCGTTTCTCGCCAACATCATCAAAAACGATTGCGGGGTCGGGGTCGATCCCTCGGCGCTCTTCGATGTGCAGATCAAACGGCTGCACGAATACAAACGCCAACATCTCAACCTGATTCACATCCTCGCGCTCTACCGCCGGATCCTCCAAAACCCCGACGCCCCCGTCACCCCCCGCGTCTTCATCTTCGCCGCCAAGGCCGCCCCCGGCTACGACATGGCGAAACTCATCATCAAGGCGATCAACGCCGTCGGTGCAAAAATCAATTCCGACCCGCGCATCAATGGAAAACTCAAGGTTGTCTTCCTTCCGAACTACCGGGTGTCGCTGGCCCAGCGGATCGTGCCGGCGGCCGATCTCTCCGAGCAAATTTCCACCGCCGGCAAAGAGGCCTCCGGCACAGGAAACATGAAGCTCGCCCTCAACGGCGCCCTCACCATCGGCACGCTCGACGGGGCCAATGTGGAAATCGGCGAGGAAGTCGGCGACGACAATATCTTCATTTTTGGCAACACGGTCGAGCAGGTCAACGCCCTGGTCTCCAAAGGTTACAACCCGGCCGCCTTCCTCAACGCGAGCGAGGAACTCCGTGCGGTCGTGGACTGGGTCGGCTCGAACTACTTCACGCCCGACGAGCCCCCCGGCGTGCTGGGCCCGCTCAGCGACAACCTCATCCACCACGATCCGTTCCTCTGCCTCGCGGATTTTGAGTCCTACAGCGAAGCGCAGAAACGCGTGTCGGCCGCCTTCCTCGACAAACCGCGCTGGGCAAAAATGGCAATCCTCAACACCGCCCGCGTCGGCAAGTTTTCCAGCGATCGCACGATCTCGGAATACGCCCGCGATATCTGGAACCTCCCCGCCGTTCCAGTCCCTTTGGTGTAGAGTGCGCCTGATCCGCACGTCCCGCAGATTGTCCGGGAGCGCCCCCTGCAAGGGTCAGGGGGCTTTTATGGTTTCAAAACACCGCCACGACGACTTTGGCCATGCGGGGGTAGTCCAATTTGTCAGGAGTGTCGTCAGCGGCATGGTAGGCTTTGTTTCTGAGAAAAGCGGTGTCGGTGACCATGAGGGCGTTGATCCCATACGGCCAGTAGTTCATGTGATCGGAAAAATCGACACCGGGCACAAAATCGGGCGCACGGATCGAGCGCACGGGGAGGTCGCTTGTCCCTGTCATGCCGGCTTTGACTTTTTTGATCCACGCGCCCTGATCCCAGGGACCGACCACCGCGATGAAGTTTCCCCGGTTGGGATACAGGAGGTAAAGGAGAGGGAGGGAATAGGATTGCGAGAACCATTCGTCGCGGAAGGTTCCCACCATTTCGAGGACAATGACGCCTTGGATCGGCGGCGTCTCGGAGGCGATGCTTTTGGCGTGAATCGCGCTCCCCATCGAGGGGCCGCGGAAAAATGGCGGTTCTTCGAGCACATACGCCACCAGCTCGACTTCCCGATTCCGGGGGCTCTTCCCGATGAGTTTTGCCAGCTCCAGCAGGGCGGCGATCCCGCTGGCGTTGTCATCGGCTCCAGGGGTCGATCCGCAGGCATCGTAGTGGGCACCGACAACAACCTTGGAACCTTTGCCAACCCCAAACCTGCCGATAACATTGCGGTATTGTTTGCCCGATTCGGTGAAGACTTGGCTTTGAACGGCGGCCCCGGCTTTTCGAAAATACTCTTCGATGTAGTTCGCGCATTTGTCCAGGTTGTCCGTGTGCTGCCAGTCCCGGGGGCTGAGTTGGAGAGAGAGCCTCTCGACATGACGGCGGAGCTTCTGCGGATCGACCGAGGTTGTCGACGGCCGGTTGCCAAAGATCACGGGCTGAGCGACCACAAGCCACACCACTCCGATCCCCGCAACCACGCCGCCAAGGATGCGGAGCAACGAGCGGTGGAATGGGCTTTTTCTCGCCACTATTTGCGGTGGAGATCGGCAATTTTTTCCCAGAGCGCTTTTTCGGCGGAGCCCGGACTCGAAGGAACCGTGAGCTGGACGGTGGCGTAGATGTTGCCGCGCTGGCCGCCTTTGACCGGCAGGCCCATGCCCGGCAGGCGGAACTTTTTTCCGGCCTGGGTGCCCGGGGGCAGCTTCAGTTTCGCGCGGCCTTCCAAGGTGGGGACTTGGACGTCACATCCGAGCACGGCATCCCATGCGGGCACTTCCAATTCGTAGATCAAATCACTGCCCTCGACGTCGAAATCCGGATGCCGCTGGAATTTGACGCGCAAAAAGAGATCGCCCGCCCCGCCGCCCGACGCGCCGGCGCCGCCTTGTCCGGCCAGTCGGATCCGCTGGCCTTCGCAGATGCCTTTCGGAATTTTCACCGTATAGGTTTCGACTTTTTTCGAGTCCCCCCGCCGGAAAGAAATTTGTCGTGTCGATCCGTGCAGGGCTTCTTCGAGAGTGACCATGACATCGGCTTCGACATCCTCTCCGCGCTGGGGAACATCCTCAAACCCGGTTCCTCCGAAGCCTCCGCGTCCTCCCCGCCGCGCGCCGCCGAACATCTGCTCGAAAAAATCGCTGAACCCGGTGCCACCGAACTGAAAATCTTCGGCCCCTCCCCCGCGGCGTCCGCCGCCGAACCCGCCGCCGGCCCGTGAATAGCCCGGCGGTGGCGCGCCGTGTTCCCAGTTGGCCCCGAACTCGTCATATTTTTTCCGCTTCTCCGGGTCGCCAAGCACCTCGTATGCCTCGTTGATCTCCTTGAATTTTTCTTCGGCCGCCTTTTTATCCTTCGCGGTATCCGGATGAAATTTGCGGGCGAGTTTGCGGAACGCGCTCTTGATTTCGTCGGCGGCGGCGGTCTTCGGAACCCCCAGGGTTTGGTAGTAATCTCGGAATTGTGCGGACATCTCTAATCGATTTTGCTTACCCCATTGTGCCAATTTTGTTCATTCTGTCCACCCATGCTTGACATTCGTCTTCTTCGCGAAAATTCCGCCTCCGTCAAATCCCGGCTCGCCGACCGCGGAACCGGCCACGATTCCGCCGTGGAGGCGATCCTGGCCCTCGACGCCGACCGCCGCGCCTCAGAAACCCAACTCCAAAATTTGCAGGCCGAGCGCAACCGTCTCAGCAAGGAGATTGGCAGGCTCCGCTCGCAAAAACAGGACAGCTCGGCACCCGAAGCCGAAGTCAAAACCCGTTCGACAGACATGCAGGAACTGACGAAAAAATCCGAAGCCCTCGCCGCCGAGCAGGAGGCGATCCTCCTCACGCTGCCCAACCTCCCGCAGGCCGAAGTGCCGGTTGGCAGCGATGCGGCGGCGAATCCGGTCGTCCGCACCTGGGGCGAAAAGCCCCGGATCGAAAAGCCGCTCGATCACATGGCGATTGCCGAGAACCTCGGCCTCATCGACCCCGATCGCGCCGCAAAGATCAGTGGAAGCGGGTTTGCCTGCTACACCGGAGCGGGCGCACGCCTCGAACGGTCCCTCCTGAATTTTCTCCTCGACCTGCACACCCGCGAACACGGCTACACCGAAGTCAGCCCGCCCTTCCTCATTCTGCGCAAGTGCATGGTCGGCACCGGACAGCTTCCGAAATTCGAGGCGGACATGTATGGCGTGGATGCGGGCGGGATGTTTCTCGCCCCGACCGCCGAGGTGCCGGTCACAAACCTCCACCGGGAGGAAATCCTCCCCGTCGCGCAGCTCCCGATCAAATACGCGGCCTACACCCCCTGCTTCCGACGCGAGGCCGGGTCGGCCGGACGCGAGACCCGCGGGCTCATCCGCATGCACCAGTTCGACAAGGTCGAGCTCGTCAAAATTTGCCTTCCGGAAAATTCCCGCGCCGAGCTCGAAGCGCTCACCGCCGATGCCGAGCGTGTTCTCCAGCTCCTCGGTCTCCACTACCGCACGATCGAGCTCTGCACCGGCGACCTCGGATTCGGGTCGGCCAAAACCTACGACATCGAAGTCTGGGCCCCCGGACAAAAGGCCTACCTCGAAGTCTCGAGCTGCTCGAATTTTGAAGAGTTCCAAGCGCGCCGGATGAACCTTCGCTTCAAGGGGGAAGACGGCAAGAACCGCTTCTGCCACACGCTCAACGGCTCGGGCACGGCACTGGCCCGCCTCTATGTCGCGCTGCTCGAATCCGGACTCCAGCCCGACGGGTCGGTCGTCCTGCCTCCCGCCCTCCACCCGTATTTCGGTGCCGGAAAAATTGAAAACTAGCCGGAGCGCAAGTGCCTTCCGGGCCATCGGGCGCGGATTGGAAGACGCCCTCGGGCACCTTTCCAAAGACAAGGCCTATCTTGTCGGGGTCTCCGGCGGCCGCGATTCGATGGCGCTCCTGCACGCGCTCGTGGCGGCAGGTTTCCAGAACCTCGTCGTCTGCCATCTCGACCACGGGCTCCGTGGAAAGGCCTCGCAGTCCGACGCCCGACTGGTGGGCAAGGAGGCCGGCAAACTCGGGCTCCCCGTCGAGACCGCTCGCGCCCAAACCGACCGCTACGCCAAAGACCACGGAAAATCGATCGAGCTGGCCGCCCGGGAGCTGCGCTACTGCTTTTTTCGCGAGTGCGCCAGACGCCGGAAGTGCCCCCGCCTCCTCCTCGCCCATCATGCCGATGATCAGGTCGAAACATGCTTCTTTCAATTCCTGCGCGGCTCGGGTGCCCCCGGGCTCGCCGGAATGCGCGCATCCTCGAAGTCCGGCGGCCTCCAAATCCTCCGTCCGTTCCTCAATGTCTCCCGCGAAAATATCGACGCCTACGTTTGCTCGAAAGCCATCGCGTTCCACGAGGATGCAACGAATGCCGATCCGAATCACACGCGCAACCGGATCCGACACGAGGTTTTGCCGACAATCGAAAAATCGTTCGGCCCGTCGTTCCGTGCGGCGATCCTGCGGGCTTCGGAAATCCTCCGCCACGAGAACGACTGGATCGAATCCCAGGTTCCGGAACTGCCGCCCGCGTTTTCGTGCGCGGCCGTTCGCGTCCTGCATCCTGCCTTGCAGCTCCGGGCCGTCCACCAATGGCTCCGGAGAAACGGCGCACCCGAACCCGGCCTGCGGGAAACACGCCGCGTGCTCGCTTTGCTGGACGTGAAAAACGGTCCGGCAAAAATCAGCCTTCCCGGAAAAACCCACGCCCGCCGCCGCGCCGGGCAGATTTTTATCGAGGGAGAAGAAGCAGGAGCCCAAACCCTCCGCGAAAGAGGGAAATGAGACAATTTCTCACAAATAATGCCAAACACACACCGGGATAGAGCGTTTTAAATAAAGATGTGGCCGTTGATTTGGGAGTGCCGTGGGCTGGTGGGCTGCGGCGGCAGCGAGAAGGCTGTATGAAAAACATACTGCCCGAGGTGACGATGCAGCACAACAGCCTGCGCCGCCTCAAAACGATGGCTACAGTTTTATTTAAACCGCTCTTGGTAAAACAAGTCGGACACCTCGGCGAGATGCCACAGGATCGGGATGGCTCGCCGACCGTCGATTCCACCCGTTTCGGTGCCAAAAGAGTCTCAGAAGAGGTCGTCCTGCCCGGCTTTGGTGGGCGTGTCGAGGCCGAGTTTGCGGTAGGCTTTTGGCATGGCGACGCGGCCCTGGGCGGTGCGCTTGAGAAACCCCTGCATGATGAGAAAGGGCTCGTGGACTTCTTCGATCGTGCCGGGCTCCTCGCCGATCGCGACGGCGAGGCTGTTCACGCCGACCGGACCGCCGTCGAACAATCCGATGATCGATTCGAGGATGCGCTTGTCCATTTCGTCGAAGCCTTCCTCATCAATCTCCAGCATCGCGAGCGCGGCGGCGGCGATCGGGGCATCCAGCCGCCCGGCCGCGCGAACCTGCGAGTAATCGCGCACCCAGCGGAGGAGGTTGTTGGCGACGCGTGGCGTGCCGCGCGAACGCCGGGCAATTTCCATCGCGGCTCCGGGTTGCATCGGCGTGCCGATGAGTCCGGCACTGCGCTCGACAATCGCGGTCAGCTTGTCGGCCGTGTAGTAATCGAGGCGGCAGTTCATGCCGAAGCGCGAGCGGAGGGGCTCGCTGATCATCCCGGCGCGTGTGGTCGCGCCCACGAGCGTGAAGCGCGCGAGGTTGAGGCGGACGCTGCGGGCGCTCGGGCCTTGGTCGATGACGATGTCGAGTTTGAAATCCTCCATGGCCGGGTAGAGGTATTCCTCGATCGCGGGCTGGAGCCGGTGGATTTCGTCGATAAATAAAATCCCGCCCCGCTCGATGGTGGTGAGCAGTCCGGCGAGATCCCCGGCCTTTTCGATCATCGGCCCGCTGGTGGTGCGAACCTCGGCTTCCATGGCGTTGCCGATGATGTAGGCCAGCGTCGTCTTTCCGAGCCCGGGCGGACCGCTGAGCAGAATGTGCTGGAGCGTGTCGCCCCGCTGCCGGGCCGCATCCACCATGAGCCGCAGGCGCTCAACCGTCTTCTCCTGGCCGGCAAATTCCTCGAAGAGCGGCGGCCGCAGGGAAATCTCAAACGCGGCATCCACCGGTTCAACTTCCGGTGCTTTGGGATCAGGTTTCGAGGACATGGCCAGCTTTGCTGAAAATCGTGTCACGGGCATCTTGCCCATGCCACTTGAACGGCCGGTCTTGGGCGGGATGCCGGTTCAGAACGGAATGTCGTCCCGCTCTTCGTTTTCGGCGGGAGGGGGCGCGGCTGCGCGCTGGGGCTTCGGCGCGGCTGCGCGCTGGGGCCGCTGTTCGGAACGCTCGTGAGAACCACCTTCCGGGTCATGTTCTCCACCGCCGGATCCCGACGGACGCGAGCCGAGGAGCTGCAGGTTCTCGCCGACGATTTTCAGGCGGCTGCGCTTTTGGCCGGAAGCCTTGTCCTCCCAACTGTCCATCCGGAGCCGACCTTCGATATAGACCGGGCGGCCTTTTTTTGCATATTCGCCGGCGATTTCGGCAAGGCGCCCCCAGAGCTCGACATCGACAAAGGTGACCTCCTCGCGTTTCTCGCCGTTGTCGAGGGTGTAGTTGCGGTTGATCGCGAGGCCGATGTCGGCCACGGCACTGCCTTTGGGCGTGAACTTGACCTCGGGATCGCGGGTGACATTCCCGATGAGGATGACTTTGTTGACGTTGGCCATGAGAGGAGGGGGTTACGCCGCAGCCGGGGCGGCGGCAGGTTTTTTGGCGGAAAGCTGCAGGTAATTCTGAAGCAATACGTCGCCGTCGAGTTTCAATTTCTGGCGGAGTTTGTCAATCGTCGCGGGTTCGGCGGCGAAGACAAAATTGACATAATAGGCGCTCTTGGTGTGTTTCGACTCGTAGGAAAGCTCGCGCTTTTCGAGGCGCTGAACCTGCTCGATGGCGGCCCCTTCGGCGGCGAACACTTTTTCGAGGCGTTCGATGGTTTCTTTGGCGGTGTCTTCCTTGCCGCGGGTATCCAGGGCGAGGAGTGCTTCGTAACGTTTCATGGTTCTTGGTTTTTCTGGTTGAATTGATTCATTGCGGCCTCGAGGCCGTGGGCATTTGCAAACTCGAACGCGTCGGCCGCGCGGCCAACGGCTTCGGCGAGCGCCACCTGTTCCCCGTCGGAAAACCGTCCGAGCACATGGTCGTGCAACGGGCGTCCGTCGGGCGAGCCGATGCCAACCCTCAGGCGGGGCACGAGTTCGGTGCCGAGGTGGATGAGGGCGGACTCCAATCCGTTGTGCCCGCCCGCGCTGCCCGATTTGCGGAGGCGGAGCTGGCCGAGCGGGAGCGAGGCATCGTCGAGAATCACGAGGACATCATCGGAATGGAGCTTGAAGTAGCGGACGTAGGTGCCGACCGCCTCCCCGCTGAGGTTCATGAAGGTTTGGGGCTTCATGAGCGCGCGACCGCCGCACAGGGCGATGTCGGAATCCCATTTGGCGTCGAACGCGAACGTGCTCGCCGCCCGGCGCGCCAATTCCTCGACGACGAGAAATCCGACATTGTGCCGGGTTCCCGCGTAATCGCGGCCCGGATTTCCCAGGCCGACAACCAGACGAAAAACCGCGGAATTTTCCACTCTTGTGACAGGTTACTTCTTCTCCTCGGAGGTGCCCGCTTCGGGTTTCTTCTCCTTGATGACTTCCGGTGCGGTCGGCGTCTCGGCGACGGCGGCGACTTCGGCAACCGTGGGCTCGGCGACAATGAAGACCGTGAGATGCCCGTCGTCCGTGGCCTCGACGCCGGCGGGCAGCGGGAGGTCGCGCACGTGGATCGAGTCGCCGATTTTCAGCGCCGTCACGTCCACGCGGATCAACTCGGGCAAATTCTGCGGCAGGCACTTGATGGAAACCGTGCGGATGCTCTGCTCGAGCAGGCCGCCGAAATTTTTCACGCCATCGGGTTCGCCGAACGACTCGACGACGATGTCGGCGGTGATCAGCTCGGTCATGGAAACCGCATGGAAATCCACATGAAGAACCTCGCGGCGGATCGGGTGTCGCTGGACTTCCTGGATCAGCGAAAGACGGTTGGTTTTTTTGCCGTTCTCCTCGATTTCAAGATCCACAAGGATGTTCTCGCCGACCGCGTGGGACAGGAGTGCTTCGATGTCGCGGCGCGAGACCTCGAGATTGGCGGGTTCGTTCTTCGAGCCGTAAATGACGGCCGGCACGCCTTTGCGGGCGCGCACTTGCTTGACCGCGTTGCGACCGCTTTCAGCGCGGACGCTGGCGGAGAGTTTTACTTGTTTGGCCATAAATTATTCCTGTTTGGTGGTTTTCAATTCAAAGAGCGAACTCACGGACTCATCGTCGTGGATGCGCCGGATGCCCTCGCCGAGCAACTCGGCGACCGACAGCACTTTCACACGCTGTTCGGGTGCGGGGCGAACCGGCACACTGTCCGTCGTGATCAACTCCCTGATTTCGGAGCCCTTTAATCGCTCAACGGCCAAATCTGTCAAGACCGAGTGCGAAATGCCAGCATAAATATCGCGGGCACCGTGTTTGCGGAGGATGCCGGCCGCGCTGGTCAAGGTGCCGGCGGTCTCGGTGAGGTCGTCCACGATGAGCACATTTTTCCCCTCGACCTCGCCGATGATGTGGGAGGCCTCGGTCTCCTCGGCGTTTTTGCGGCGTTTGACGACAATCGCCAAACTGGCGCCGAGGGCCTGGGCATAGGCGGACGCCATTTTCACGCCGCCGACATCGGGAGACACGACGAGGAGGTCGGGGATCCGGAGGCTGCGGATATATTCGACCATGACCGGCCGCGCGTGGAGGTGGTCCACCGGAATGTCGAAAAAACCCTGCAACTGCTGGGCGTGGAGATCCATGGTCAGGACGCGATGCACGCCGGCCGCGACAATCAGGTTGGCGACGAGTTTCGCGGTGATCGGGACGCGGGGCTGGTCTTTGCGATCCTGGCGGGCATAGCCGAAAAATGGGATGACCGTTGTGATGCGGGCCGCGCTGGCGCGGCGGGCGGCATCGACGAGGATCAGGAGCTCCATCAGATTCTGGTTCGTGGGCGGACACGTCGGCTGGATGATGAAGACATCGCGGCCGCGGATGTTGTCGTTGATTTTGACGAATGTTTCGCCGTCGGGAAACGAACTCACGGAGGCATCGCCCAGGGGAACCCCAAGATAATTGCAGATGGCGCCGGCCAGCGCGGGGTGGGCGTTTCCGGTGAAGATTTTCATCTCCAGATTATGGGACAGGATCATCGGGATGGGTGGTGGCGTGAAGCCGGGAAAATCCGCGGGCCGCTCAGTTGCCGAGTGGCTCGGGTTTGGGCGGCAGGTTGAGCGGGATCGTGGGTTCGACACGATACTGGGCGAGGCGGGACAGATAGGCGGTCTCCATGGCGTTGCAGCGATCGGTCAGCGTCTTGTCCGCTTTTTTCATTTTCTTGAAAAGGAGGCGGTAATACTCGCGGTAGGCCGCTCGTTCGTCTTCGAAATTTTTGGCCTTCTGCGCCTGGGAGAGGAGAGAGAGCACGTCGGGATCTTTTTCGATTTGTGTGCGAACTTCCCTGTAACGGATTTTTGTTTTGCGTTGGACTTCCTCGACGCTCGGCCCGGCCGACCGGGAAGCGGGCGGGGTGGCGGCATCGGGAATCACACCGTTCGGGTCGGTGAAGGCGGAGTCGGGGAGCGGGGCGGTGCCGGGTGCCGCGGGCTTTGCGGGCGCCGGCATTTCGGCTTCTGAAACGATCGGGGTTCCGGCAGGCCCCGCGTTGGGGGGCAACGGGATCACGTCCTCTGCCGGCGCGGCGGCGGCCGGCGTTGGCGTTGGCGTGGCTGTTGGCGTGGGCTGAGCAGAGGGGGCGGTCTCCGGCGAAGGCGCGGCGGGGGCGGCGGCAGGCTGGGTTGCGGGCGCATCCTGGGCGGAGAGCGACGTGGAGGCCAGAGCCAATAAAAGGAGAGCGGTAAAAAAGGGCATGGGATTTCGTTAATGTCCGGCGGAACTTGCCATGAAAACATTTTTGCGATCCCTTGGCAAGCGGATGAATGAACGGGGAAAACAAAAGGGAAACGGGGAACCGTTGGCCGTCGCCCGGGCGCTGCGGGATCGCCCCGGCCTGGCCTATCTCGATTCGTCGCTGGCAGGAAAAGGCTCTCTCTCTCTGGTCGCGGCGGAGCCCGATCTGGTCTTGAGCGGACGCGACTGGAATCTTTTGGAGGCGGAGCTCGTCCGGCGCTCGCGGCCGGAATCGGGCACGGGGTATCCCGATGGCGCGGCAATCGGTTGGGTTTCTTTCGATGGAGCGTTCCATTTTGCCTTCCACGACCGGGTCGCTGTTTTTCTTCACGATGAGGGGCGATGGCTCGAACGGAACGATTTGCCCGATCTGCCGGAGCCGCGTCCGCCGCTGCCGTGTCCGCGCATCGGCTTTGAGCCGCAAATTTCGCGGCGGGACTTTATGGGAATGGTGGATCGGGCGCGCGGATACATTGCCGCGGGGGACATTTACCAGGTCTGCCTTGCGCACCCGTTCGTGGCACGGACGGATGTCGCCGCGTGGGATTTCCACGAGGCGCTGCGGGGCTGCTCGCCCGCGCCGCATGCGGCTTATCTCTCCGGCGGGCCGCTGCAAATCGCCTCCGCCTCGCCCGAGTGTTTCCTGCGGCTCTCCGGGCGGCGGGTTGTCACGCGCCCGATCAAGGGAACCCGCCCCCGAAAAAGCGACGCGCACGGGGACCGGCGCAGTGCCGCGGATTTGATTTCCTCGCCGAAGGAAATTGCCGAACTGGTGATGATCACCGATCTCGAGCGCAACGACCTCGGGCAGGTGTGCGAATTTGGCAGCGTGGTCGTGAGCGGGCTCCTGCGCCTTGAGGCTTACGAGCAGGTCTTCCATCTCGTTTCGACCGTCGAAGGCCGGCTTCGTCCCGACGTCAGCCACGTTCAGGCCCTGCGCGCGTGTTTTCCGGGAGGCTCGATTTCCGGGGCGCCGAAAAAGCGCGCCCTGGAAATCATCCGGGAGCTCGAGCCGTTCCCGCGCGGGATCTACACCGGCGCGATCGGCTATTTCGGATTCAACGGGGAAAGCCAGTTTTCCATCGCGATCCGCACGGCGGTCTTTGAGGCGGGCCGGGCGCATTTCCATGTCGGAGCCGGGATTGTGGCCGATTCGCTGCCCGGGCAGGAATGGCAGGAGACGCTCGACAAGGCCTCCGGTCTCCTCGTGGCGGGCGGGGGATGAACAGGCTCAATCCGGGGATGGACGCGGGGTTTTTCCGGATGAATGGGATCTCTGAATCCGCGGAATTGCTTTTGCGGGAACAGGGGCGGAAAAATATTTTGAAATATTTTAAAAAAGTTCTTGCGCTCTTTGCGCAACCGGTAAATAGTGGCCGCGTTCTGGGGGGAACAGCAGGCCGTCGTAACACTCGTTGCGGCGGCCTGCACTTTTTATAGGGGCCGGTTTTTCCCGGCGGGCAGCAGCGCACGGCGGAACGGGGCCGTCCCCAGTTCGAGAAACCGCTTTTCGAAGGAAGTGCGCACGGGGTCGCGACCGTCATCCCAGTCGGTCACCCGCCACGCGGAGGCTGTGAGGCCGCACATGGCCGCGAAATAGGGGGCATCGTCGGTCATGAGGCGAAGCGATCCGCCGGGGCGGAGGATCCGGCGGGCTTCCCCGAGGAACGCGGCATCCACAAGGCGCCGCGGAGCGTGCCGACGTTTTGGCCAGGGGTCGGGAAACGAGACATGAAGGACAGCCACGCAGGCATCGGGAAAATATGTGCGGAGGCACGGCGTGCCTTCTCCAACGACGGCGTGGGCGTTCGGAAGCCCGAGCCGTTCGATTTTTGCAAGGCACCTTGCGACGCGGGCGGGCTGGCGTTCGATGCCGAGAAAGTTGCTGCCGGGATGCTGCCGCGCCATGCCAATGAGAAAGATCCCGCGGTGACAGCCGAAATCCACCTCGAGCGGAGGCGCTTCTCGTGCCAGCCATCCTGCCGGCAGGACGTCCGTTCGATCAAGGTTCTGTGGCGGAACAAATGTCACCGGGGTTCGATGCCGAGATAATTTCTCACAGTGCCGAATTCCGCGAGAGAGACGGGCAAGGGCGTTGCGGCGGCCCAGAGCCCGCTGGACGAGCCGCCATCGAGGTTCAAAGCGGTGCGCGTCGTCCAGTCACCGAACAGGCCGGGCATCGCGACGATGCGCGCGGAATCCGCAAGGGTCACCGAGGTCAGATGGATCAGCGCCCAGCGTCCGCGTCCGGCGGTCGCCACGATCGTGCGCCGGGCGGATCGTTCGGCGTTCAATCCGGCCACGGGCGTCCCCTCTTCGACAAGCAGGGGCCCGCATTGGATGGCCTGCCGGAGGTCGCGCCCCGGCTTGAACGCGTCCGAACGAACGATGGCTATGCGTCCGTCGCGAACCACCAGGAGACCGCTCAAGAGCTTCGCTTTTTCAAAGGGATGGATGATCGCCCCATCGGCGACCATCAGTCCGACCGGACGGAAATCCTCCTGGAAATATCCGCCATTGACTCCGGCCACGCAGCCGGCATCGGCCAAAACCCGCGCGAGCTTTGTTCCGCCGGGTGCCGGGCTGTCCACGACGCGCAGCGCAAAGGATTTTTCCTGGAAGAAAACGGCGGTGAGTCGCGCGGTCTGTCCGTCGTCGGAGAGCCGCGCCTCCCGCACCTCGGCCCCGCTCCCGAGCGATCCGAGCGTCCGGATTTCGCCGATCTGCCAAGAGGCGGAAGCGAGGGAAGCGGAAAAAATCCAGGCGAGGAAAAGGCGTGTGCGCGGCTTCATGGAAGACCGCTTACTCCTCGACCGACCGGAGCTTGCTGAGAACGCTGAAGTCCTCGAGCGTCGTCGTGTCGCCGCTGATCGCCGAGCCGGAAGCAATCTGCTTCAGGAGCCGGCGCATGATTTTTCCGCTGCGGGTTTTCGGAAGCGCCTCGGTGAAACGGATGTCATCGGGCTTCGCGATCGGGCCGATGGCGTGGGCGACGTGGCGGCGGATTTTTTCGGCGAGTTCGGTGCTGGCCTTTTCGCCGCTGCGAAGCGTCACAAACGCGACGATCGCCTGGCCTTTGATCTCATCCGGGCGTCCGACGACCGCAGCCTCGGCGACGGAGTGTTCGGAAACGATGGCGCTTTCGACCTCGGCGGTGCCGAGCCGGTGACCGGCGACATTGAGCACGTCATCGATCCGCCCGACAATCCAGAAATACCCGTCCTCGTCGCGGCGGGCTCCATCGCCGGTGAAGTAACAGCCTTTGACCTCGCTCCAGTATTGCTGACGGTAGCGGGCCTTGTCGCCGTAGATCGCGCGGATCATGGCCGGCCAGGGTTTGCGGATCACGAGTTTGCCGCCCTCGTTCGGCCCGACTTCGCGCCCCTTGTCATCGACCACGGCCGCATCGATCCCGAAAAACGGGAGCGTGGCGGTGCCGGGCTTGAGCGGCGTGGCACCGGGAAGCGGGGAGATCATGATCGATCCGGTCTCGGTCTGCCACCAGGTGTCCACGATCGGACACCGGCCCGCGCCGATGTGCTTGTGATACCACATCCAGGCCTCGGGATTGATCGGCTCGCCGACCGTGCCCAGGAGCCGCAGCGAGCTCAGATCGTGTTTCTTCGGCCATTCGTCCCCCCACTTCATAAACGCGCGGATCGCCGTCGGGGCCGTGTAGAGAATCGTGACGCCATACTGGGCGATGATTTTCCAAAAACGATCCGGCTCCGGCCAGTTGGGGGCTCCCTCGTAAAGCAGACACGTGGCTCCGTTGAGAAGCGGGCCATAAACGAGGTAGCTGTGCCCGGTGATCCAGCCCACATCGGCCGTACACCAATAGACATCGTTCTCGCGCAGATCGAAGACATACTTTGTCGTGGCCGCCGTGCCGGTAAGGTAGCCGCCGGTCGTGTGGAGGATCCCTTTCGGTTTCCCGGTCGAACCGCTTGTGTAGAGGATGAAAAGCGGATGCTCGCTGTCCACCGCAACCGGCGGGCAGTCGGCGTTCACGTATTCCGCCTCGCGGTGCCACCAGACATCCCGGCTTTCCTGAATGTGAATGTCGAGGTGGGTCCGGCGGAAAACGATGACCTTCCGAACCTGTTTGTCACCGGTCAGCGCGCGATCGACGTTCTGCTTGAGCGAGACGGTCTGGCCGCGCCGATAGCCTCCGTCGGCAGTCACGACAACCGTGGCCCCGCTGTCGGCGATGCGATCCCGGATGCTCTCGCTGCTGAACCCGCCAAAGACGACGGTATGCACGGCACCGATCCGCGCACAGCCGAGCATGGCGACAACGGCCTCGGGAATGAGCGGCATGTAGATGAGCACGCGGTCGCCCGGCTCCACGCCATTGCGCTTGAGGATGTTTGCAAAAATACAGACTTCGCGGTGAAGCTGATGGTAGGTCAGCGTGCGGGATTCGCCGGGCTCGCCTTCCCAGATAATGGCCGCCTTGTTGCGCCGCGGGCCATCGAGGTGCCGGTCAAGGCAGTTCTCGCTCGCGTTCAGCCGGCCGCCCACAAACCATTTGGCATACGGCAGCTTCCAGTCGAGGACGCGCGTCCACTTCTTTTTCCAGGAAAGCCCGGACGCCTCGCGCGCCCAAAATTTCTCCGGCGACTTCACCGAGGCCGCGTGGATTTTTTTGTATTCGGCAAGATTTCCGACGAGAGAAGTTTTTGAAAAATCCTTCGACGGTTTGAAGACGCGTTTCTCGACCAGATGGGATTCGATATTTTTGCTCATAGGGATGGCGGCGAACATGAATGGTTTTATTTTGTTTTCAAGCTGACAAAAAGAAGAAGAAAAGCCCCGCCGTCCCTCGAATTAGCCCTGTTTATAAAGCGCGCGAACCAGCGTCACTGCGCGGTCGTTGGGCAGAACGCCGGATTCCATTTGGTTCATCACGTAGCCGAATCCGATGCCATTTTCGGGGTCGGCAAAGCCGAGGCTTCCGCCCGCGCCCGGGTGCCCGAAGGCCGCAAGCGACGGGCCGAGCAGCGCGCGGATCTTGCGCCCGCCGGCATCGACCGGATCCATCATAAAGCCGGCGGAGAACGCTGTTTCCAGGCGAAGCACTTTGTCAAAGCCCTGCGAGCGCGGGGTCGTCATCCAGCCCGTCGCCCTGTCGCCAAGGTAGGCGCGCCCTTCCCAGCGGCCGCCCTGGGCAAGCATCGCGTAGAATTTTGCCAACGCGGAAGCGGTTCCAATTCCTCCCATCGAGGGGATCGAAGCCGATCGTGCGGCCGGCGCGTTCATGGCCGAAACGGCCTGGAGCCCGCCGGGCGAGGAAAATGCCCGGCGCGTGAGCGAAGAGGGATCGGCGAACGCGTCAAGGAACGGCGTTTTCGTTTCCCGCGCTCCCGCCCGGACAGCAAGCATGGTGGCCACGCGGGCGTGCTCGCACTCCGGAAGCCCGATCCACAAATCCAAGCCGAGCGGTTCCGCAAATTCGCGCCGCCAGTAATCTCCGAGGGCAATGCCTCCGGTCAGCCGCCGCACGATTTCGTCCACAAGGCAGCCGAACGTCCGAGGACCGTAGCCGGGACCGTCTTCAGGATTCCGGAGCGGCGCCTGTTTTTCGATCGCAAGCACGACCGCCTCGTGATCGAGAATGGAAAGGTTGGTCGCGTCGAGCGCGCCCAATCCGGCGCGGTGGGACAGCACGTCGCCGATTGTCACGCGCGCCTTTCCGGCGGCCGCAAACTCGGGCCAGAACTCCGCAACCGTCGTTTCCAAATCGCAGCCCGCGGATTCGATCGCGCGCAGCGCACAGGCGGACGCCATGCCTTTGGTCGCGGACCAGATCAGCACAAGCGTATCGGGGCGCCACGGCTGCCGCCGCGCGGCATCCCGGTGGCCGGCACTGAGATCCAGCACTTCGCGGCCGTCCTTCCAAATCGAAAGCGCGGCCCCGACTTCCCGGCCGCGCGCGAAGTTGGCGTCAAAGGCCGCGCGCAGCCGTGCGGAAATCGGGAGATCGCCGGGATCCACGGCTAAAAGAGGTCGCTCACCGATTTCAGATCGGGATCGTATTTGGCGATCGTGCGGAATTTGTCATCCATTTGAAAGCTGGTTCGCAGGTGTTTCGAGGCTTCCTCCAAGTTGCCGAGAACGGCATCGTAACAGCCGAGATTGTAGAAATACGTCGCCTCGCTGGCGAGGCTGGGCGGGCCGCTCAAAAGCAGTTCCTTCGCCTCGGCGGTGCGGCCGAGTTCGTGCAGGCAGAAGGCCCCGTGAATGTATCCGGTCGAGCCTTCCGGAAAGGTCTCGCGCAACTGGGCGCAGACTTCCAGGGCGGGCTCCCAGATCCGTCCGCGCAGGAGAATGAAGAGGCGCATTTGGAGAACCTCTTCGCGTTCCTGCTCTTCGGCGGGCAGTTCGTCGAGTTCGACCAAAGCTTCTTCCGGCATCTCCAGTTCCATGTAGCCCTGCGCGGCGATCAGGGAGCGTTCAAGTGGCATCCGCCGCACGTTACCGGCCACCTCGCGAATTTCAACAAGGATGTGTTCGCCCTGTCAGTCCGGCTGAATCCCGACGGCACCCCGGAGGGCGTTGAGCGCCAGTCCGCAGGCGGCTTCGTCGGCGGCATGCACGGTGAGAAGAGCCTCTCCGGGTGAAACCTCCTCTCCACACTTGCGCAGCCCGCTGATCCCGACAGCCGGATTGATGCGGTCGGTCATCTTGCTGCGACCGCCTCCGAGGCCCACGCAGACGCGCCCGATGATTCCGGCATCCATGCGGACAAGTTTCCCCCGGGACGTTGCGACGAGCGGCCGGATTACGGCGGCCGTGTGAAAAGAATCCCAGTCGTCAAGCGCGCGAGGATCACCGCCCTGGCATTCGACGATTTCCAGGAATTTTTGATGGGCCGTCCCGTCGCGGAGCCGCCTTTCGAGTTTCGCGCGCGGTAAATCCGTGAGCAGGCCCGCGAGGGCGAGCGTCAGATCCACCAAGTCCCGCGGTCCGTTTCCGCGCAGCGTTTCCACCGCCTCCCGGACTTCCAGCGCGTTGCCCGCCGTGCGACCGAGCGGCTCATCCATTGCCGAGAGGACGACTGCGGTTCGAACCCCGTTGTCGCATCCTGCCGCGCCGAGCCCCGTGGCCAGCTGTTCGGCCTCCGCGCGGGTTTTCATGAAGGCCCCGCTTCCGAATTTCACATCCAACACGAGGCGGTCGAGCGACTCGGCGAGCTTTTTCGACATGATGCTTGCGATGATGAGCGGCTGCGACGGCACGGTCGCGGTGACATCCCGGAGAGCGTAAAGCCGTTTGTCGGCCGGGCAGAAGTCGTCGGTTTGTCCGGAAATGAAGACGCCGATGCTCTCGATCTGGCGGAGGCAGCGCGCCGCATCAAGATGCACGTCAAACCCGGGAATGCTTTCGAGTTTGTCGAGCGTGCCGCCGGTGAGCCCGAGCCCGCGTCCCGCAATCATCGGAACCCACAGACCCTCGCAGGCAAGAAGCGGGGCGAGAACAAGGGAAACCTTGTCGCCAACGCCGCCGGTCGAATGCTTGTCAACCTTTGGCGGACTGCCCGCCGGCCAGTGGAAAACCCGGCCGCTGTCCCGCATCGCAACGGTGAGAGCGGCGGTCTCGGAATCCGACATCCCGCGAAAAAAAACCGCCATCGCAAACGCGCTCATCTGATAGTCCGGAACATCGCCCGCCGTGAACGCCCGGACGAGCCCGGCAATGTCCCCGGGCGACAACTCCCCGCCGTCCCGCTTGCGCTCGATCAATGCCGGAATGTGAAAATCCACAGTCTTGAATAATTGACAGACCGGTGATTTGGCGAACAGAGGATTCTTTTCGCCAAAAAAAATCCGCCGCACCAGGAAGGCAAACGCATCGGCGACCCGATCGCTAAAACAAGGGAGGCTTTGGACGCTTCGCTCTTTCCTTCGGGAAGCCTGTCTCCCTCCGGTCAGCTTGTCCGAGCCGTGAGATTTTTACTCACTCAATGGCGGGCAGGCTCCCTGCGGCACGTCGATTCCTCCGCCCTGTCGCTCTGGTAAAAAGGAGATTCTCATTCTTACATTCTTAAGAATGTAAGCATTTCGATTGACAATGTGACAAGTTTTCTGTTTGCCTGCATTGCCATGCAGACAAAACGCAGTGTGGTAAGGAAAGCGGGGGCGCGATCCAGGAGGCTGGAGCGGTGGGTCAAGGGATTCGCCAACCACCGGCGGATTGAAATGCTCGAACTCCTAAGTAAGAAGCCGGAACTTTCGCTCGGTGAGATTTCCCTGGCTCTTGAAATCGAACTGAAGACCGCCAGTGAGCATCTCCGCCGCCTGGCGATATCCGGCCTTGTCCTCAAGCGACACGAAGGCCGGCAGGTTCGGCACACCCTTACTGTACGGGCACGGAATATTCTTAAATTCTTAAGAATGTTGGAATAGAAATGAAAAGGAAGGGGGGCAACGGCTTCCGAGAGCGGGCAGAGCTCGCAACGTCCTGCGGGCGCAGGATGCTCATTGGGCGAAGGTGTATCGCGCCCGTTTCGTGCCATCCGGTGCCAGCCCGAGCAATGTGAGCTTTTTGTTTTTGTGCAGACCCCTGAACGAATGCCGCCAGATGGTGCTTGCCGTGTGCTGCGGGTAGTCGGGTGTTTGATCGGAGATTTTTGATTGGACGGGTGGCTCACCGACTTGGCGGCCACTTTATCAGTTGACTTTCAATTTTTCAGCTTCCCCCGGCTTGGGAAAGCGGATCGATGATTTGAAAAATCTTGAAGATGGAGAATCCGGGATCGGAGGTGATCACATGGTGGATCTGATTCTCGTCAAAAGTGGCTGCCAGCATGGTGTCGAGCAATCGTTTCCGCCCAAGGCGATATTCGGTCATCCATGCGTGAAACCGCTGAACAGCCCATCCTGTTGAAGAGATGTTTTTCACTTCTTTCAAATTCCACCAGATCATTGATCGCCGCACGGCCTCGTCGGTTTCGAGAGGATGCTCAAACCGTTTGGGATCTGTCACGATATGGATAAATTCACACAGGATTTGTGGAGCCAGAGCGAAAGTCGCCGACTCACGCAGAAGGCGATCTTTGAGTTCCCGGGCCAAACCGTGTCCGTGTTGTTCGGTGACTTCGATTTGCACCAGAAAGCTCGTGTCCAATCCGTAAATCATGGCTCCATCTCGTCGAAAATATCATCACTCCAGTCGATGGGAGCCAAGGGCTTTCCAAGAGAAACCGGCTTGATTTCCGAAAGCGAAAGTCGCGGGGCAAAGCGTGTGCGGACGTATTCCTCCATGGCTTCCCTGATCAATTCGGCAGCAGGACGATCCCGTCGCTGTGATTCCAACTGAAAAAGCCGATATGTCGGATCAGGAACATTGAGTGATATGGTCTTCACATATGGCAGCGTATGGCTGCCTGCACCTTTTGTCAATGTGTGGGCGGGCAGAGGCGGGGAAAGGCCCCCGCCGTCCCGATTATGTCCGACTGAGCGCGGCCAGGAGTTCCGCAAGGTCGATGGTGCCGATTGTTGAGCGGGTGTCGCTCAGGGCGTAGGGGAGGATTAATCGGCCCTGATGGATCATTGCTCCGCAGGAATAGACGACATTTGGCACATAGCCCTCCCGCTTTTCTCCGGTGGGTTCGAGGAGAGGTTCCTTGAGCCAGCCGATGACGCGGCCGGGGTCGTCGAGAGCGAGCAGCATCGCGCCCAGGCAATAGCGGCGCATCGGCCCGACCCCATGAGTGAGCAGCAGCCAGCCTTGGTCGGTTTCGATCGGCGAGCCGCAGTTGCCGATCTTCACGAACTCCCAGGGACGCCGCGGAACGGCGAGCATGCGGGGCTCGTTCCAAAAGTGCGGGTTGTCGGAGAACATCAGGAAAAGATTCTCGTCATCCTGGCGGGAGATCATGGCGAACTGTCCGTTGATCCTCCGGGGAAAAAGAGCCATGCCCTTGTTTTGCACCGCCTGCCCGTTGAGTGTGCGGACGCGGAAGTTCCGGAAATCCGGTGTCTCGATCAATTGGGGGAGGATCGCCCGGCCGTTGAAGGCGGTATAAGTCGCGTAGTAGCAAACCGAGCCGTCGTCCTCGACGAACCGCACGAAGCGCGCGTCTTCGATGCCGTTGCTTTCGTTGGGGGAGACGGGGAAAATAATCCTCTGGGAGAGCGTGACGGCGGTCGGAAAGTGCACTTCGTAATTCGAGTGGGCGAGCCAGTTCACGCATTCCCTCGTGCGTTCCACTTCGCGGTGGGGTTCGCCCCCTTCGGGGAGGGCCTGACGCATGGAGCGCTCCAACTCCTCGTGGGTGAAGTCCTCGCTCAGCGGCTCCAGAATTCGCCGCGACCACTCGTTTTGAAATCCCATCTCCGTCAGCTTGTGAAAGAAGATGGCCTTGCGATAGGTGGGATTTTCCTCGATCTCGGGGGCGCTGACGAGCGGCGTGATCGTGTCGATCTCGATCGAGGCATCCGCCCGGATGACCCCGGAACGAAATTCGATCGACGAGATATGTCCCTCGCCGGTGGCCCGCAAACTCAGGACAAAACGAAGTTCGCCGTCCTCCAGTCCGGACTGGTCGGGGTGGGCGACGATCGAAGGATTGAAGAGCGCGGCCGATTCGAGCGCGTATTCGCCGGAGAAAAGCGCGCCGATGTAAAGCTGGCGGGGGAAAGACAGGGATTGATCGTCGAGATGGCCCCGCACCATCGAAAAATGGCGGCGCCAGCACGTTTCCAGATCGATGTGGCGGGTGCTGAAGTCCGTGCGCAGGAGGACGAGCTGATCCCCGACCTCCGCTTCGCTCAACGAAAGCGCGCGGGCGATGATGTGTTCGACGCGGGAGTGGTCGGAGGGAATGAAGGGACGAACGAGCACCCGCCTGCTGTCGGGAGAAAAAGAGAGGCCGGTGGGCTGGATGTTGATTCCGCTGATCATACGGCTTTCTCGCTCTCCTCCGCCCGCTTGAGTTCCAACCAGGAAAGGGAGAAGGCCAGGCTGGATTCCGCCCCCTGGTTTTGGTTGAGGTGATCCTGCAGCAACGCATCCCGGCACCCGCCGGTCGAAGCGTCGTAGAGCGGCTGGCCGAGATCGTTGCGTCCCAGAAACCAGTCGAAACAGCGCCGCGCGGCCGCACGCCAAAAGACATCCCGTGTGACAAAGAACGCCTCGAGACAGGCGGAGATCATCGCGTGCGCTTCGAGAGGCTGTTGGTCGAAGCGCGCCTTCGTGCCGCCGCGCGGCCAAAATCCATGACATCCGATCGGCGCAAAATGGCCGTCGGGCGCGGTCTGCGATTCCAGGAGCCACCGCAGCGAGGTCAGGCCGATCTCGAGTGTCTCGCCCTGCGACGTCCAGTATCCGCTCAGAATCATCGCGTGCGAGAGCTTGGCGTTGTCGTAAGTGGCGATGCGTTCGAACCACTGCCAGTCCGGCGCGGAATTGGCATGGAACAGACCGACCAGCAGCGTTGTGAGCGTGTCGCGCATCTGGCTCACCACGCGATCCCCCGAGAGCGTCCGCAGGTATTCGTGAATGGCGATGAGCGTGAACGCCCAGGCGCGCGGCGAACTGAAGCGGGCCACCGGCGTCAATCCGCGCTGGAAAAGCAGCGCACAGAGGTTGCGATGGCCGACATTTTTCGAGCGGCCGAGCGCGGTGGCGACGGCCCACAGTGCCCGGGCATGGCTGTCCTCGGAGCCATGCAGTTCGAGCCACTGGCGGGAATAGCTCATGAAATTCCGGAACCGGCAGGTATTGCCGTCGAACGCATACCAGAGAAAGGCAAGGCAGCTTCCCGCGAGGCGTTCCACTTCCTTCGAGGAGAGGTGCATTTCTTCGAGAAGGACGGTGAAGATGAAGGCGCGGGCGTTGTCATCCGTGCAATAGCCTTCGTGGAAATTCGGCACATTGTAGATCGCATGCTGGAAAATCCCGGAGTGGTCGCACATCGTGAAGAGATGATCGAGCTTCAGCTCCGGCATGGGCAGCGGGGCCTCCGGCTCGGTTTTGACGACAGGAGAAACCTCGCTCATGCTTTCCCGCGCGCGGCCGAAACTTTCCATGTAGCGGCGGGCCACGACCGGCCAGATCATTTCCCGGCCCTGCTTCCACGCCCGCTTGCGCATTGCGGTCATGTGCGTGGGCTCGGAAAGATAGTCGTTCACTCCTCCCGCGATGGCCCCCGCATCGGCAAAGGGCACGAGGATTCCTCCTCCCCCGGTCAGCAGTTCCTGCGCATGCCAATATGGCGTCGAAATGATCGCCTTCCCCGCGCCAAACGCGTAGGACAGCGCACCGGAAGTGATCTGCGCCACATTGAGATAGGGCGTGAGAAAAATGTCGGCCGCGCCGATGAATTCTTTCAGTTTCTCGAGCGTGACAAAGCGGTTGTGAAAAATGACTTTGTCCGACACGCCGAGTTTGGCGGCCAATTTTTCCAGTTTGCGCCGGTATTTCTCGCCCTCGGCGGCAAGGAGGTTCGGATGCGTGGCGCCGAGCACCAGATAGACGACATCCGGGTGTCGCTCCAGAATCGCCGGCATGGCTCCGATCACATGCTCGATGCCTTTGTTCGGCGACAGCAGGCCGAAGGTGAGGAGCACGGTTTTCCCTTCCACGTCGAACTCGTCCTTGAAAAAATTGGAGTCGATGAACGGCATGTCGATGACTCCGTGCGGGATGAGGTCGATTTTTCCCGGAGCAATGCCATAGACGCTTTCCAGCAGATGCCGGCCGCGATCCGCCATGACGATGAACCGGTTTGAAAGCGCGTCCAGTTCCGCCATGACCGCGCGCTGGTCGGGATTGGGCTCCTGCAACACGGTGTGGAGCGTCGTCACCACGGGCATCCGCACCTCGCGCAGCAGGGCCAGCAAATGGCTGCCGGCCGGACCGCCGTAGATGCCGAACTCGTGCTGCACCGAAAGCACCTCGACGTTGTTGATGTTCAGAAACTCCGCCGCCCGGCGGTAGGACTCGATTTCCTTCTCCGCGATTTCAAATCGCACGCGACCGGGATAGTCGTAGCCCGCCTCGCGGTCGTTGACCGATCCCACGATACACTTCGTCTCCGGATACTCTGCGGCAATCGCCTCGCAGATGTCGGCCGTGAAGGTGGCAATACCGCAACGGCGCGGAACGTAATCCCCGACAAAGGCGAGGTGAGATGTGCGGGGGAGATTTCCCATGGGCTGTCAAATTCGCTGGGTCGTGCGCCTCACGATGGCGGCGATCCGGACTGCCTCGGTGGCAATGGGATTCTGCACGAAAACACAAGGACTCTCGCCCTCCTGCGACAGAAGTCAACGTTCATCCGCGTTCATCCGCGTTCGTCCTTGGGATGAGGCTTGCTGTCTGGGCGGCTGATCGGTCAGACTGCGCCGATGATCCCACCGGTGCCTCTTCCACTTTCGAACCGATCAGCCGGGCTCCCGCGCCCGGCTCACTGCTGAATGGGCGGCATCATTGTTCGTCCGCGGTCGCGCATCCTTCACGGCCACGACTGGGTTTATTCGACCGAGATCTTGAAAACGTTCGGCGATCCGAAAGACGGCGAGGTCGTCTCGATCAAAGACGGGCGCGACCATTTGCTCGGGGTTGGCATTTATAATTCCCGCTCGCAGATTGTGGTGCGAAGGTATTCCCGGCGGCGGCAGGATTTGGATGCCGACTTTTTCCGGCGGCGGATCGCCCAGGCGATCGAATACCGCCAGCGGGCGGGTTGCCGCAGCGATCTGGGGCGCATGGTCTGGAGCGAAAGCGACGGGTTGCCCGGCGTGATCGCCGACCGGTATGGAGAGACCGTCGTGCTCCAGACGCTGACGCTTGCCATGGATCTCCACAAACAAGAGATCGCGGCAGCCTTGGCGGAAGTCGCCGGGGTGAAATGCGTGATCGAGCGCAACGACGCGCCGGTTCGTGCGGCGGAAGGTTTGGAAGCCTCCACGGGCATCCTGATCGGCGAAGCGCCGCAGGCCGTCGAAATCGAAACAAGCGGGGTGAAGTTTCTGGTCGATCCGCTTGGCGGCCACAAAACCGGGCTCTATCTGGATCAGATCGAGTCGTATGGGCTCGTCGCCCCGATGGCACGGGAACGATCTGTGCTCGACTGCTTTTCCAACCAGGGAGGCTTCGCCCTGGCCTGTGCGAAAGCGGGAGCGTCTTCCGTGACGGCCGTCGAGGCCGGAGCGGAAAGCGTGGGCCGCCTTCGCGAAAATGTCGTCCGCAACAACCTTGCCGTGACCGTGCGCCACGGCGATGTCTTTGAGTTTCTCAACCACCCGGATCGTGAAGCCTACGACCTCATCATCCTGGATCCGCCGTCTTTCACAAAAGCCCGGGCGCGGGTCAATGAGGCCCTGCGCGGCTACCGCGATCTTCATCAGCGCGCCGCACGCCTCCTCGCCAAAAATGGGATTCTTGTCACCTTTTCCTGCTCGCATCACGTCGCCTCCCACGAGTTTGAAAACGCTGTCGCCGAGGGCATGCAGGACGCCAAGCGCAACGCGCGGATCGTCCGTCGTATCGGCCAGCCCGCCGACCACCCGGTCGTCCTCGGTCTTCCCGAGACCGAGTATCTGAAGGGCATCGTCCTTGAAGCCATGCCGGGCCGGTAGGCGGCGTGCCCGGAACCACGGAAAACACCGGGAGCGCGGAGAAAATGAAGCCCCGCGAAGCGGCAAACTTTCCCCCGGGAGCGCGGGGTTGCAGCCCGTCCTCGCCGGCATCCTGCCGGAGAGATCGAAAAGAAAACAGAAGACCAGCCGGCAAGATGCCGGCTGGAGCGGGCAGGGATGCCCGCGCTCCCGGTGCCCGTTTGTAACCGGAATTGTTTTTCGGCGCGGCGAAGATCTGCGCGTTGGGGATGTTCCTCCTGCAAATCTTTGCCGGGCTTTTTCGGGCTTTTTCGGTTGCGGGCGGCCCGGATTGGGGCGATAATGTCTCCTCCTTTCGGCCCATGATGAAACGAGTCTCACTTTTTCTCCTTGCAGGCGTTTGTCTCCCCCCCCTCCGGGCGGAGATGCCGTCGGCTGCCGAATTTGAAAAATTCGCGATGGGGTTGAGGCAGTCGGCCATTCTCAAGGTCGAGCCGGAAGTCGTTGTTGCCTCAAACTCCCGGTCGGGATTCAACCGGTTTCCCTGGAGGAAGAACATCGTCACAACCGTCTTCTGGGTTGGGGAGCGTCCCACCGCCAACAATCCGGTTCCCAATTACAAGAGTTCCTGGGACAGCCGGTGGGCGGCCAATTACGGAGGGTTCGACAATCCGGATCCCGGGAGCCGCAGGAATTGGATCCCGAAGAATTTCACTCCCCGGCAGAACCCGTTCTACGTCGCGCTGCCCTACAACGACGTCACGCACGGAACCACGAAGCCCGAGTCACGCAGAGTCATTCCCTGGTTCAAGCAGGCGTTCGAGCGTCCCGGACAATCGGTTTGCAAGGGCCGCTGGCTCGCGATCCGGTTGGGCGGACGGATCGCCTACGCGCAGTGGGAGGATTGCGGGCCGTTTCGCACCGATCACTGGCAGTATGTTTTCGGGGAGGATGTTCCGCGGTGGAATTTGAACCAGGGCGCGGGGCTCGATGTGTCGCCCGCGGTTCGGGACTACCTCGGAATGGGCACCAAAGATGTTTGCGATTGGAAATTTGTCGAAGCCAGGGACGTTCCGCCGGGACCTTGGACAAAATTCGGCGACAACAACACGTTTGTCCTCAAATCCCGCGGCTCGGATCTGTTTGTTGCCGACCGCAACAATGCCTGCGGCGCGCGGAATTAGCCCCCATGCCTGCCGACCCCCTCACGGAACGGGCCGCCCGTGCGAAAAAAATCATCGCCTCCCCGCAAAACTACAAGGTTTGTGAAGGCTGTGATTCGATTGTGACCGCGCGGGTTGCCGGGTGTCCGAACTGCCATGGCTATCGGTTTGACGAGTCCCCCGATCGCGTTGTCGAACACGCCCGCACTCTGGCTTCGCGCCCCCAACAGAGCGTGACCGCTTCCGACCTCGAGTAGAGGGCGGTTACTCCGATTTGCGGCTGGATCACCCGAGCCCGGCGGGCTGGCGATCACAGAAGGCGGTTGGCTCGTTTGCAAGGATGTCGGCGTCCCTTGTCAGCAGTGTCACGGTTCAAAGGTAACGCCCAACGATCCTGAGTGCACGAAGGATTGCTGCGCATGAAGATGGGAAGCGGCAACTTTTTCGGAAGGCAAGATGCCATTCCACGACAAAAAACCGTTTCTGCGGGGCGGGTTCAATGAGGGCAATCCGGCGAAATACGTAATGCCTTCAGGATCGGGTGCCTGACGCCTTGCTTCCCGAGGGATTCCGGTGATACTCTTATATAGCACGCCATGAGAACACCTCAGCACCCGTCTGATTCACCCCACCGTCCGCGCCGCAGCGAGTGCGCGAAGCGATCCGGCGAGTCCGAGTTGGAACGGCTCCGCTCCCTGTCAGTAACCGAAAGGATCAAAGCCGCTCTCACCATCCGGCAACGTTTCGCCTGGCTCCAACCGACTCCGCGAAATCCCTGATCCATGAACGATCCGGAGGCCCTTTTGCATGCGGCCGAGGCCGTGGTCGGAATCCTCGGAAAGCACGAGGTCGACGCCGTGGTCATCGGCGCCGTCGCGCTTGCCGCCCACCATTACGTGCGCCAGACCGAAGACATCGATTTCGGGATCAATGCCTCTTTGCCGAAATTGCGGCAACTCACCGAATCGCTCATCCGCGAAGGTTTCCATGCGGAGTTGCGCGAGCCGGGCATCGACGATCCTCTGTGCGGCGTCATTGACATCCGCGGGCCTTTCGGCCTCGTGCAAGTGGTCAACTTTGCGGATCGTTTTCCGGCGGTGATCGATGACGCGGTGCGCGCCTCCACCCTCGTCGCTCGCGAGGGAAGCCCTTTGCGGCTGGTTCCGATCCCGCACCTCATCGCGCTGAAACTTTATGCCGGGGGGCATAAATCCAAAGCCGATATTGTGGAACTGATAGCGCGCAATCCGGAACTGGATCTGGATGAAGTCCGGAAACTTTGCGCGCGTTATCGCCTCAAGGGAATTGAGGAGTTGGTTCGGGAGGCAAGATAACACCGGCAGCACAAGACACAGCCAGTCGCCAGCGTTTCTCGCACGGCGCAGGCCCCGCGCATGTTTCTTCGCGGCAATGTTTCTTCGCGGCATTGACAGTTTCACGAATCGGGCCAATCTTTGCGATCCACACCACAAAACCATGGCACTCGAAATTGGCACCAAAGCACCTGACTTCACCCTGAAATCCATGACCGCCGACGGGCTGGTGGATATCTCCCTCTCGGCAAACCTCGGCAAGCAGGCGACGGTCATCCTGTTTTTCCCGCTCGCGTTCACCGGCGTTTGCACGCAGGAGCTGTGCGACGTGACCGCCGGCCTGCAAAAGTATGCGGATCTGAAAGCGGCCGTTCTTGGGATCAGCGTGGACAGCCCGTTTGCGCAGGGCGCGTGGGCGAAGAAGGAAGGGATCACGATCCCGTTGTTGAGCGACCTGAACAAGACGGTCACCAAATCCTACGATGTGCTTTTCCCCGGTCTTGCCGGCATCGGCGACACCTCGGCCCGCGCGGCGTTCGTCGTCGATCAGGCCGGCCAAATCATTTACAGCGAGCAGACCCCGACCCCGAAGGATCTTCCCGACTTCGCCAAGATCCAGGCGGTTCTCGAGACCCTCTGATTTTCCAGAGAACGACAAGCCGCTCGGACAGGAGGGCAAAACGTGACCGGGAAGACCATGTGCGCATCAGGGGTTTCTTGCGCATTGCGGCAAAATGCCGTCCCCTGACAGCGTGAAGGAAAATGATTTGCTTGAAAACGACCCCCCTTACGAAACCTTCCCTTTTCTCTCTGATACCAACTCTAAAAAACAAATGATCCAATCAACTCGAAGAGGTGGCCTGAGTTCTCTTGCCGCGTTGCTCTTTTTTCTGTGCGGCTTCAGCAGTTCGTTCGCTCACGAATCAGCCGGGTGCACGGCGGATGAGGCCCTCCGGCGACTGGAGCAGGGCAATGCCCGGTTCGTTGCAGGTCGGCTCTCCGAGACGACCCCCGCGGGGATCGCCAAAAACCGCGGGCAGGTCGCGCACGTCCAGAAGCCGTTCGCGATTCTTGTCGGCTGCTCGGATTCCCGCGTCGGACCCGAGGTCATTTTTGACCAAAAGCTGGGAGCTCTCTTTGTGATCCGCACTGCGGGGGAAGTCGTGGATTCCATCGGATTGGGCAGCGTGGAATATGCGGTTTCGCATTTGGGCGTGCCGCTCATTGTGGTTCTCGGCCATGAGCGTTGCGGGGCGGTTTCCGCCGCCGTCTCGGGAGCAAGGGAGCCCGGGCACATCGCCACCGTCTTGCAGGCGATCAAGCCGGCCGTGAGAAAGACCAAAGGGCAGGCGGGCGATCCGGTTGATAATGCCGTGCGTGCCCAGGCGCTTGATGTCGCCAGGCAATTGCAGGCCTCCGGGCCGATCCTGAAAAAAGCCGTGCAGAGCGGGAAACTCAAAGTCATTGCCGCCCGCTATGATCTTGATTCAGGAAAAGTCTCCCTGCTCTCCGCAAAATCCCGGTGAAGGGAGGGCGCGGAAGCCGCTGTTCCCCTCAAAAAACAAACTCCGATTCTTGACAGAGGGATGCGGGGTGCCTATCGGGACGGGGCACTCTTTTCCATTATGATCCCTTCCCTTCCCCTGGCTCCGCGCACAAAAATTGTTTGCACGATCGGGCCCGCCAGCGGTTCGGAAGAGGTGATTCGCAAACTCGTCCGCGCGGGAATGAACGTCGCACGGTTGAACTTTTCTCACGGGAGCCATGCCGAGCATGCCGCGCACATTGCGACACTGCGTGCGGTGGCGGCAGAAATGGGGGTTCCGGTGACGCTGATGCAGGATTTGCAGGGACCAAAAATCCGCGCGGTCAACATCGGGCCCGACGGCTTTGTGCTGGAGCCGGGCGGCAGGGTTTCGGTTGGGGCCGAGGGATCGGGAGCGGATGTGGAAATCGATTACCCGGGCCTTGTCGCCGAGGCGGCTGCCGGGATCAGGATCCTTTTGGATGACGGATTGCTGGCGTTGCGGGGGCTCGAAGTGAAACCGCCGTTCCTGATTTGTGAAGTCATCGACGGGGGGCTTCTGAAAAACCGCAAGGGCGTCAATGTCCCGGATTTGCAGCTCACGCTTCCTTCGATGACCGATCGGGATCGCGAGAATGTCGCATTCGGAATCTCACAGGGAGTGGACTGGATTTCGTTGAGCTTCGTGCGGACGGCGGAGGATGTGCGCGTGCTGCGCGATTTCCTGAGCGAACGCGGAGCAAATATCCCCGTCATTGCAAAAATTGAAAAGCCGCACGCGATCGAGCATCTCGAGGAAATCCTTGAGGCGAGCGACGGGCTCATGGTGGCGCGCGGGGATCTTGGGGTCGAGATGCAGCCGGAAAAAGTTCCCATGCTCCAGAAGAGGATCATCCGCCTCTGCAATGCCCGCGGGAAGCCGGTGATCACCGCGACCCAGATGCTCGAGAGCATGATCCGGGATCCGCGCCCGACGCGGGCCGAGGCCAATGACGTGGCGAATGCGATTCTCGACGGAACCGATGCGGTGATGCTTTCGGGCGAAACGGCGATGGGGCTGCACCCGGTCGAAGCCGTGGAAATGATGGCGCGGATTGCGCGCGAAACCGAGGAGCACTCGAAATTCGTTGGCCACCCGTCGGCGCAGGAAGACGAGACCCACGCGATGAGCGAGGCCATTCTTTCGTTCGACCGCCTTCTGCGTCCCGCCGTGCTGGCTCTCTACACGACAACCGGTGTCTCGGCTCTCGCCGTTTCTTCCCAGCGTCCGCGCACGCGGATTTTTGCCCTGACCCGCGACAGCGATGTCTTCCACCGCCTGAACCTGATCTGGGGGATCCGTCCGCTATTGATCGAGGAAGCCCCGGAAAACTTCGACGAACTGACGGCTTTGGTGGATCGTGCATTGATCGAGCGGGGAGCCGTCGTTCCCGACCAGAGTATTCTGATCGTTGGCGGTCTGCCGATCGGCGGGAGTGCCGCCGCAAATGTCATCAAAATCCACCGCGTGGGGAGCTGATACCAAATAAAAACGGCCCTCTCCTCAGAAGCACAAGGACGCCGCGTAGGTGTAGAGGATAAAGAGGCCTGCGGCGATGGCCACGCCGGCCACGCGTGCGACAGCCGGTTTCCCGTAGCGCTCGCAGAGAGAGGCGAAGGCCATCCATGCCAGGGGAATAATAAACATCCAGACCCCGTGACGTCCTAACCGCACGGCCAGATCCGGGAATTTCGACGCGACATTCGGGGCGTATCCGCCGGCTTTGAGCAGGACGTTCAGCGCCAGGATCCCCAGCGAGAGAAAAACAAACTGCGTGGCGGCGATGGAAATAATCATGGAATTTCGAAGAGGGCGCGCCGCATGATCTCCAGCGGGGCCGGACGGTTGAACCAAATTTCGAATGCAAGGGCACCTTGGTGAAGCAGCATGCTCAGCCCATTGGCCGAGCGGGCACCGGCTGCCGTCGCATCCGCGATCAGGCGGGACGGGCCCGCGCCATAGACCGCGTCGTAAACCATCAGGTTCGGCGTCAGCAGAGCGGACGGGATCAGCGGCGGATCGCTCCGCTTCATGCCGACCGAAGTGGCGTTGATCAGGAGATCGGCGTGGGCCAGTTGCTCGCGAAGGGCGCGCTCCTCGAAGGGGATGGCCAGAATCCGCTCGACCGGTCCGACAAGCCGGTCGCCGCGAAAAAAAGGATCCAGCTCCTCTGCCAGCGCACAGGCTTTCCCGAAGGTGCGATTGACGAGCACCAGGCGTTCGCACGATTCGACCGCGCATTGGACGGCGATCGCCCGCCCGGCCCCGCCGCCCGCGCCAAGCAGAACAACCCGCACATCCCGCAGATCCACGGAAAACTCCTCGCGGATCGCGCGCGCGAAGCCGGGCCCGTCGGTATTGTATCCCGCCAGCTTGTTGCCTTCGACGGCAATCGTGTTGACCGCACCCGTCCGGCGCGCAAAATCATCGGCCTCATCAACAGCGTCCCGCGCGAACGCCTTGAGCGGAAACGTGACGTTCGCCCCCCGGAACCCCGCCGTCGGCAGCGCGCGAAAGACCTCGTTCGCGAGGGCCTTCGGCACATGCAGCCGGGCATAACGGGCGGGAATCCCGCAGGCTTTCATGGCGGCATTCTGAAAAATCGGCGACTTCGAGTGCGCCACCGGATCGCCCACAACAGCATACCTCACCGGCGGATCGCTGGTCAAAAATTTCTCCGGCGAGCGAATCAAATCCTCTGCGGAGAATATTTCCGGATCATTCATGGTTTTCCCAAAGACAAACAGGCCCCTTCCAGACTGGCAAGATTTCGATTGTGCGCACAGCGGATCTTCGATGCCGGGACAGAAATCGTCAACCAGCCGCCCGGAAAACCATGATTCCATTTTTCAGACTTGCCACAACAGGCCCGGATTTGATGCTGCCGGCGAAGATGGCTTCCGCGAGGGGCTTGGAGACCAGCCGTTCGATGGTGCGTTCGAGTTCCCTGGCTCCGTATTCCGGACTGAACCCTTCCTTCACGAGCAAGTCAACCACCTCTGGGGACAGGGAAACCACGATTTGGCGGTCGGCGAGGCGGGCGTTCAGGGCGGCGAGGCATTTCCCGACAATCTCGCGGATGTTGGACGGGGCGAGTTGGTGGAATTGGACGATGGACGAAAGACGGTTAACCAACTCCGGGCGTAGGTGCTTTTTGATGGCTGACTTGATGCGCTCGTCCATCCTTTCCTGAATCTCGGCTGCATCCTCCGGTTTTGCACCGAAGCCCATTTCTTTCTTCGCTGCGAGTTCGCCCGAGCCGAGATTGCTGGTCAGGATGATGACGGCGTTGCGGAAGCTGCATTTCCGGCCGCTCGCATCGGTGAGGGTGCCTTCGTCGAAGATTTGAAGAAAGATGTCGAGCACGCGGGGGTGGGCTTTCTCGATTTCGTCGAAAAGCACGACGCTGTATGGCCGGGTGCGGACTTTGCCGGTGAGCTGGCCTTCCTCGTCGCAGCCCTTGTATCCCGGCGGGGCACCGATGAGCTTGCTGACGCTGTGCTCCTCCATGAATTCCGACATGTCGAACCGGATGAGGCTTGATTCATCGTGGAACAGGAATTCCGCCAGCGCCTTGGCCAATTCGGTTTTCCCGGTTCCGGATGGGCCGACGAAGAGGAACGAGCCGACCGGGCGGTTGGGATTGCCCAGCCCCGTTCGTGCCAGGCGCACGGCTTCCGAAACCGTCTTGATCGCCGCATCCTGCCCTTTGACCCGTCTGCCAAGCGCTTCCTCCATGGAGCGAAGCCGCTGGCCCTCGTCCTCGGTCAATGTGCCGACCGGGATCTTGCACCGGCTGGCGACCACTGCCGCAATCTGCTCCCGGTCCACCAAACCATGTGGCGCGGCCGTCCCGGCTGCGATCGAACCTTTCCCGGAAAACGTCAAAAACCGTGCCTGAGCGCAGGCGGTATCGAGAAGGTCAATCGCTTTGTCGGGCAACCGGAAGTCGGGGAGATATCGAACTGACCACTCAACAGCAGCGGAAATCGCACCGTCAGTGATTTTGATTCCGTGATGCTCCTCCATGCGGGAGCGGATGCCGCGCAGGATTTCCAATGCCTCCTCCGGGGTCGGTTCCTCGACATCGACCTTCTGAAACCGGCGTTCAAGCGCAGCGTCCTTCTCGATGTGAAGCCGGTATTCCGCGATTGTTGTGGCTCCGATAACCCGGATATCCCCACGGGCGAGGGCGGGTTTCAGGATATTCGCCGCATCCATCGAACCCCCGGCCTTCCCGGCGCCCATCAGCGTGTGGATCTCGTCCAGAAAGAGGACGATGTTGGAATCCGCCGAGGCTTCTTTGATGACCGCCTGCATGCGTTCCTCAAACTCCCCGCGATATTTTGTCCCGGCGACCAGTAGCGACATCGAGAGTTCGATGATTCGTGTGGATTTGAGTTCTTCCGGGACTTTCCCTTGGGCGATCCGCTGGGCGAGGCCCTCGACAATGCCGGTCTTCCCGACCCCCGCCTCTCCGACAAGAATGACGTTGTTCTTCCGGCTTTGGAGGAGCGTCTGGGCAATTTTGAGCATCTCCGGCTTCCTGCCGATCACTGGGGCGAGCTTCCCGTCCTTGGCAAGCCGGTGCAGGTCACGGCCAAAATGCGCAAGGGCGGACGGCTTTTTCGGTTTGGCTTCCGCTTTCGCCTCTGGTTTGGCATCCCGAGCGGGCTTCCCAAGCGGGTCGAGAACCCTGCAATTCGCATCAGCCCCTTCCGGCCCATCCACCAAAACGCAGCGTTCAAGAGCCTCTAACAGCGCCTTTCTGTCCCCGCAAGTGGACGCCAAGCACTCGTCAAAAACCGGGTCTGGTGTTTGCAAAAGGCTGAACAAAACATGAACCGGCTTTATGGAACCGCCCGCGATTTCCGCCAGATGTTTCCCGGCAACGAATGCTGCCCGCAAATCCGGATGTCTGTGTATTGGGCGAGGACTGGGCTCTCCATTTTTGCCGAGACTCGCACGTAAAGCACGGCGGAGAGTTGTGGGTTTCAACTTCCCATCGGCAAGGGCATCTCGAACGGCCTGGAAATCTTGGGCGATTTGCGCTTTCTGATTCTGCACCTCTGGATTCGCGTTTTGGAGGAATTTGGCGCAGTCGAGATCGCAGCCTTTGCAGCAGCCAATCCAGAAATGGTGGGGAAGAATTGCGTCAAATCCGGCCGCCGACGCCTCGATTTCGGCGATGGACCAGGCAATGTTGAGAGAGGGGTTGGTCACGATTTTTTTCTCGCCGCTTGTTTGGTTCAGACTGGCACCAACTCGATTTTCACCCGGCGTCCGAGCGCGGCAACCGCACGCGTCCGAGTCGCCAGAGTGACCGTTGGATTCGACGGTTCACGGGCGGGGCGGATCTTCCCGCACCAGGCACGATTCCGGCTTTTCCCTGTGCTGTTCCGCAAAGGACACATACCGCACTCCATGCGACATCTCTTCGCGCTGCCGTCGGCGCATCCGCTCACCGATCTTATGCACATCGTAATCGCATTCCGCCGCCTGCTTTTCGCGGACTCGATGAATCTCGGCCATAATGTCGTTCATGTCATTCAAGATGGCAGAAGTTCGTCGGGATTGCAAATCACCGGGCAGGAAAAACCTGCCTCCGAGCAGAGGCGCTCCACGCGCCGGATCATGCTGAGATTGTGAATGTGGGTGCAATTCCACGTGAGAAGAAAATCCATTCCATGCACGGCGGCAATTGCGATGTGAAAGGCATCGGTCGCCGCCTTTGCCGGAATCAATCCGGCAGCCAGCAACTTCCCCGCGAGGTCTTCCACTTCCCCGATGGTTGGTAATACCGCGATGCCATCAAGCAACGCGAGCCGGGCCGCCGCCAGGGAAGGATTGCCCTCGGCTGCTTCCTCGCGCACAAATCCCGAAGTGTAGAGTTCGTATTCGTGCCGGTGATCGGACCACCATTCCTCCGTCACCTCCTGATGCGCCGCCAACCGCAAATCCCGGCTCCGGCGCGCTGTCAGGTAGCTCGGGATCGTGGTTTCGAGGTAAAGTTTCGGGAGATTCATAAATCACTTCCGCAAACGGAAAACCTCCCACTTCGTGGGCGCAGCATGATCATGTGGGAAACCGTGGTCAAGAAATCAAACTGGTCGCAACTTTTTTCGTCCGCAACCCTTTTCAACGCGGGCGCGCGTGTGAAGGCTTTTGATGTCTGCCGCGAGGGCTTTTAATTCCGCATCCGAGAGCTTGTGCCCCCGTGCCGCGCGGAAGAATGCGGGCAGGGCCTTCTGGAGAATCGCATTGTCGGCGACATCCGGCGGGATCTCCCGCCGCTGGAGCGCCGCCGCATCCATGAACGCCAGCTTCTCGGACCCGGCCAGACCAAAAAAATCCGCCATCCGTTCCAGCACCCCCACATCGCTCGGCGGGGGATTCACCCCGCGCTCGACCTTGCTCCAATTGCTCGGATCAAGCCCGACCCGCTCGCAAAAATCACGCAACGTTAGCCGCTTCTCCAACCGCAGGGATTTGATGGTGTCTGTGAACATATTCTGTTTTGTGAGTAAAACTCAACCACGGCGGCCAAGTCCCTGCCACAAGAGTTTATATTTCCCCCCGCGATTTTCTTTCCGGGCAACATACGCGCCCACGCGTGTGGTGTCCCGGCGACCCGCAGGACTTTCGATAAACCCGAACTCCGAAGTTGGAGTTGAAAAATCGGGGTTAAAACGCCCCTCCTACGCCTCCTGCACAGGTAGAGGGATCCAACTTCGGCGAAGTTGGAATTACCCATCGTAATATCGCTTCTATGAGAGGGTTATGCTTTTCGAATCCGCCCCATGAGTCCGAAAGGTGAATCACTGGCTTGCGAGCGGCCCGTCCGAGGATGGCTCCGCCGAGAAAGACGGCCATACGCAGCGTGGCCGGCTGCCGGTAAGGGGCGCTGGGTTGGATGGTCTTTTGGTAAAGGCTCAAGAGATTAAATGTGAAGAGTACGGAGAGGAAGGCCGACTCGGTCGAGTAGAAACTCTTCATGCAAAATCCGTTGACGTTGAGTTCGGCTTTCAGCTCTTCGATGCGCTGTTCGATGATTGCGCGCTGGTTGTAATCGCGCCAGAGCGTGAGGGCATCCTCGCTACGATTGGTAACGAAGATGCGAAAGGTGTAGCCTGGCACGTCGAGGAGCTTGCGACCTAAGGGGGATTTGCCGTCACGCACACGTTCTCGTAGGACGATAAAGCGACGAGCCTTTTTCCACCCCATGAGCTGGAGGCTAAATTCGCCCACCGCGTAGATCTCGTCGATTGGAGTCCAGTGGCAAACAGCTCTCGCGTGGCGTTTGATGTTCATGCTCATGCGGGCAACGATCACGTAGGGAAGCAGGCGTGACTCTAAAAACTCTAGAAGCGGCTCGGCAAAAAATCCGGAGTCCGCACGCACTGTCCTTATCTTCCAGCCTGTCGGCATGAGGGCCAGCGCCTCCTTGAGGAACTCGGAAATCCCACGGCTTGCGCTCGTATTGCCGCTGCGCAGCCAACCGTGGAGAATGCACTGGGCCTCAGCGAGCACGGCAAGTAGTGGGTGATGGCTTTTTCGCCCAGGACGATGTGGGTTGTATCCTTTGGCGGCCCCTTCTTGATTGCCGCTGCGCTGCAAGATCGTCGAATCCAGATCCAGACTGAAGCCCTCAGCCGGCGCGCTAAACATCGAGAGTATCCAGATCCAGAGAGGACGCCAGAACGCCTGGATCCTTCCTTGGGTAAAGCGGGCAAAGAGGTTGCGAATCGTGTCGGTGCCGGGAAAACGGCTTATCCCCAGCATCGCGTGCAGAGCCTTATCCGAGCGTAGCCAGTCTGTATGGGCAAAGCGCCTCGCCCCGACCACCACCGAGAAGAAGAATGCCATCAATGTGTGTGCCGGGGGAATGGCATTGGGACTGCGAAGCTCGAATGGCATCGCTTTTTGAACCTGTTCGGCAAGACCGATCCGGTCAAAAAACTCGATCAGGCTGACCAATCCCCCGAACGGGGTGACTGCCTTGACCGTGCTGCGGAATTGAACTTGGCTGGAACCGAAAATCGGGTGAAACTTCGAGTGCATTGTTTTGTGCGTGGGTTGAGGTTGCTTTTGGTGTCGCAACCCCTTTCAGCCACAGCCTTCCGCACAGAACAATGCTTTTTGTACTTCGGAGTTCGGGTTTAACAAAGCCGGCCTGCCGGCCACGCCGTTCCGCACGGATTCTGAAGAAGCCCAAGTGTCGGCGACCACACACTAGAGCGTCCTTTGCCAGATGCAGGCGTTGTGCGGTTCCGCAGAGGATGTGCCCCTTGAGATTTAACTTTTCGACCCGCTGTTGAATTCGAGAAGCCTGTTCCAGTTGATGGCCCCGTCTTCGTCGCAGAAGCCGGCGATGAATTCTTTCGCAAACCTGTTTTTTGCCTTGGCCCATTCTTCATTGAAACGATCTTTGTGACGGGCCGGCAGGTCTTGCATGGCCCCGATGATTTTCAAGTAGCAATCGTTGTCTCCGGTCAGTTCAGCCCAGAATGTTTGACCGGCCATTTCTGCGAAAATCCTGTTTTCATTCGGTGCCGAGGTTTTCTTTCCATACGAGTAGCCGACAACAGCCTCGAAGTGTTTCTGGAGCTTCATCATGCGGCTCCTCAAAGCTTGAAACTCTTGATTCTGGCGGCGGCGGCTTTGAGCGTTGAAAACAGAAGGCCCCGATTTGACTGCAATCGCCTTGTAAGAGGTTGCTGACTCAATCACAACATCAACACCCTCGGTCGGAGAAGACGTGCCCGCCGCAAGATCTTTTGCAAGCGGCTCAAAAAATGCATCACCGAAAATGGTTTCGTCGGAAGAAGACATGAAGTCATTCAGCAAACGCTCAATAACTTCATTGGCATCCAACAGGCCTACGGCCCGGAAAAGATAGGGATTTTTCCGCTTCAAGGTTTTCTTGAGATCGAGTGTTGAAAGCTTGGCGATACGGCGGCCATAGAAGTCATTCAAGCGATTCTGTACGGAGTTGATGAGCAAGGCATCATTCATGGCGACAGATTTTCGTAGTTCACGATGTATTTCAGAATACTGCGTCCGATTTGATGTCCAAGGCCCACGGGAACGGCGTTGCCAATTTGCCGATATTTTTCAGCGGTGGAGCCTTCAAATATCCAGTCATCAGGGAACTGCTGGATGCGCGCATATTCCCGAACGCTCAACGGGCGGAGTGCGGTCGGGTGGCAAAGACATGTGCTTTTTTGAACCGGGCTGGTTGAAACAGTCGGGCTGGGACGGTCAAAGGAGAGCCTGCGATAAAAGCCGACCTTTCCGCCGCCTGAGGCATAGGCGCCGCCCATCGCTTCCGGAAGAATCCCCTTCGGAAGAGCCCGCCAGTTTTGGCCTTCTTTTAACAGACGAAGGTATTTTTTGCGAGCCGTTGAAAACGGTGTGATCTCCGGGTTCTCTTCATGGAGCCCGGTTAGTGCATCCGCCAATGTGCGCCAGCGGGGGGTGAACATATCTCCCGAGCTGACATACATGGGCGGGGGCATGGACACCTGAAATCCGTCGCGGCTCCCGATAAAAACAACGCGCTCGCGTTTCTGCGGAACGCCGTAGTCCGCGGCATTAACAAGTTCGACCGTGACGGTATAGTTCATTCTCCCGAACTCGTCTTTCAAGAGACGCAGCACACTTCCCTTCTGCTCTGCCGCGGTGAACGCTCTTCCTTTGGACGGTCTCTCGGACAACGGAACGTGCTTGATGGCGGCTGACAGTATCCCCCGGACATTTTCCATGATGAAAAAAGGGGGGCGTAGTTCGTTGATGATCCGCAGGAAATCAAACATGACCTCACCCCGCGGATCGCCAAAACTTTGTCGGCGCCCGGCGGTGCTGAAGGACGGGCAGGGCGGCCCCCCGCAAATAAGCTGGATGTCATGGGAACCGATTTTTTTGAGAAGTTCCGCGCCGGACCAGTTGCGGATATCGCCTTCAACAAGGGGCAGATCCGGTCTGTTTCTGCGGATGGTTTTGCATGCCCATTTATCCAGCTCAAGGCAGCCGGAATTTTTCATGCCGGCAGATTCCAGTCCGAGATCCAATCCCATGGCCCCGCTGAACAGGGAGATAAAGGCGGGCTTTTTCTTTGCACTCCAGTAAGGCACGGAGACTTCTTTCAGCACGCACGTTTCGGAGGGCCACACAAACAGGCGTCTCTTGTGGGTGTGCTCGCGGGCTTCTTCTGCTGTCACGGCAGGCTTCATGCCAACCCGCACCTCATGACGCTGCATTTGCCCGCTCTGCCAGGAATTCGCTTGTCGGAAGCCAAGGACATTTTTCCGACAGATCCCCCTTGGAGCAGCGTTTTCATGACGGTGTGGGTATCGGAAAGCGGTGGAATTGTCCAGTTCTCCATTTGTGAAGGAATCTGCTGATCTGCTGGGGCGCGTGAGGATATGCGGGTGACTGGGCGGTTCGAATTCAGAACGGTGCACTGTGCGGGGAGGCGGGCGGTTGGATGTCCCAGATTTCCATGAGGGCTTCCGGAACTTCGGAGAGAAAGCGCGAGGGGCACTGGAAGGTTTCGCCGTAGCCGGAGTTGAGGCGGATTTCGGGATAGGTGAGGTAGAGTTCGTCTTTGCAGCGGGTCACGCCGACGTAGAAGAGACGGCGTTCCTCTTCGAGGCTGGAGGCGTCTTCGAGGCTGCGGTTGGTGGGGAACATGCCATCGGCGAGCCAGATGAGGAAGACGACACGCCATTCGAGACCCTTCGCCTGATGCAGGGAGGAGAGGGTGATTTTTTCGGAATCCGCGGCACCGGCAAAGGCGTCGGAGGTTTCGGCGTTGCCGAGGAGGGCGAGTTGGGAGAGGAAGTCCTCCGTTGTTTCGAACTGCCGGGCGAACGTCTGGAGAGTGGCGAGATCTTCGCGGCGGGCGTCGTAGTTCGGAAACTTTTCTTTCATGTAGTCGTCGTAGATTGCGAAGACCACGCATTCCATCATGGCAGCGGGGGCGAGGGGGCCGGAAGCTGGCGCGAGATCGCCCAGGGTGTGCACAAATTGCTGCCAGCTTTTGGCGGCTTTGGCGGGAACTTTGAGAGCGAGGAGGCCGGGGAGCGGCGAGCCGGCACGGAGGGCTTTGGACGTGTGGAGCCAGAGGTTTTCGGCGGTCTTTGATCCGATTCCCGGCAGGAGACGAACCAGGCGCTTGAAGGCGACTTCGTCGTTCGGGTTGATGGCAAATTTGAGGAAGGCGGCGACGTCTTTAATGTGCGCCTGCTCAAAAAAGCGGAGTCCGCTGGTGAGGGTGAACGGGATTCCGCGTTTGGTGAATTCCATCTGCACTTCCATCGAGTGGTAGTGTGCGCGGTAGAGGATTGCCATTTCGTGGAGGCCGATCCCCTCGTCGTGGAGTTCCTGAACGCGCTGCGCGACGAATGCCGCCTGCTGGGAGTTGGTTCCGAGGGCGACGAGGGCCGGGCGGACCGGATGCGGGGCCCGGATGGCCGAGAGGTTTTTTGGAAACTGGCGCCGGTTGCCGAGGATGGCGGCATTGGCGAGGTTGAGAACCTCCGGGACGCTGCGGTAGTTGGTTTCGATTTTATAGACTTTCGCGCCGGGGTGGGTTTTTGGAAAATCGAGGATGTTCTCAAAATTGGCTCCGCGCCAGGAGTAGATGCTCTGGGCATCATCCCCGACGACCATGATGTTCCCGTGCTTTGCGGCGAGGGAATCGACGAGTTCGGCCTGGAGGCGGTTGGTATCCTGGTATTCATCGACGAGGATGTGGCGGAACTGCTGCCGGTAGCCGGCCGCGACATCTTCGCAGGTCAGGAAAAGCTCGAGCGATTTACCGAGGAGGTCGTCGAAGTCCAGCGCGTTCGCGTCTTTCTTCCGGCCTTCGTAGGCGATCCCCACCTTTTCAATCTCGGCGGCGAGCGGGATGAAGTAGTGGTATTTTTCCGCGAGAACTTTGGAAACGGGATATCCGGTATTGATCGAGTAGCTGAGGATATCGGAAACGACGCCGGCCTTCGGAAACCGTTTGTCCGTCGAGACGAGGCCTTCGCGGGCAAGCACGCCGGCCAGCATGTCCTCCTGATCCTCGCGATCCATGATGGAGAATCCCTGGCGAAACCCGATGCGGTCGGCATGGCGGCGGAGGATGCGATTGCCGATCGAGTGGAACGTTCCGCTCCACACGCCTTCGCCGGAGCCCGGCACAAGCGTGCGCACGCGGTCGAGCATCTCGCGGGCCGCCTTGTTGGTGAAGGTGAGCAGAAGGATTGCGGAGGCGGGAACTCCCTGCGCCAGAAGCCAGGCGACGCGGTAGGTCAGCGTGCGTGTCTTGCCGCTCCCCGCGCCGGCGATCACCAGAGCCGCGCCGGGAGGCGATGTCACGACCGCAAGTTGCTCGGGATTGAGCGCCTCCGCAAAATCGATCGTTCCGGCGGCGGAAGCCGTCGCGGCGAGGGTATAGGAACGGCCCACGATTACTCGGCACCGCGGACACGGAATGATTCCACCTGATTAGCGGGGATCCCGAGCCCGTAAGCCAGCAGGTGGACCGAATCCTCCCAGATGTGGGCTTTTGATGCCCCAAGAACCACGGCGATGACATCACGCCCGTGGTAGGAGCCGCTTGCAATCAGGCAATGGCGGGCGCGCTCGGTGTATCCGGTTTTCATGCCGTTGCAAAACGAGTAGTTCCGCAAAACGCGGTTGGTATTTTTCAACGTGACCGTCTTGCCGTTTGCGAAGCGGAACGGGTAATAGCGGATGCAGGTAATTTCGCGGATCAGCGGGTTGTTGTAGGCGGCACGGGCGACCCTCGCCATGTCGCGCGCGGTCGAATATTGGCCGTCAACCGGAAGGCCGTTGGGATTCACAAAGTTCGAGTTCTCGCCGCCGAGGCGGCGCATGCAGGAGTTCATCCGCTCCGCGAAGGCGTCGACGCTGCCGGCATTGTCACGGGCGAGGGCGCGGGCGACATCGTTCGCGCTCTTCACCAGCAGCGCGTGAAGCAACTGGCGGCGCGGGTAGGACTGTCCGGGCGTCAGATTGAGCTTCGTGGGCTCGACGTTTTCATCAACCGGCGCGATGGTGACATCCTCCCCGAGGCCGCCGGCTTCGGCCACGACGAGGGCGGTGAGAAGTTTTTGTGTGCTGGCAACCGGACGTTGCACATCGGGATTTTTTTTGAAGATCACCTTGCCGGAATTGGCATCGAAAAGCACAACCGAGTCCGCCACAACCGTGGGCGCATCCGCCGAAAGCCCGCCGGGAGCGGAAAAGAAAAGAAGCAGGGCAGGCGCGAAAACAGCAAGGAAACGCGCGAGCGGGGCCTGATGGCGTGAGTGGTGCGGCATGGTGTTTCCTAGATAGCGCATTATTGCGGGCTTTCAAGTCCGGCCCGCTTTTCTGTTTGCGCGGGCTCCGGGGATTTGAGGGTTTTTTCGATGGCGGGGTCGGCTGGCGCGCCGAGTTCGAGCGAGCGGTAGTAGTGACGGCGGGCCAGTTCGATGGTTGGGGGCTTGTCCTGAAGGTAGAAGACCGCGAGGTTGTAGTGGGCGTCGGCGTAGCTGGGATCGAGCTCGACAGCGCGCCGGAGCTCGAACTGCGCGCCGTCGATCCAGCCGTTGCGTCCGATGACGACGCCGAGATAATTCCGGGCGCGGGCGTTGTGGGGATCGTGGAGAACGGCCTGGGACAATGCCGCGAGCGCCTCGTCAAAGCGATCCTGATCCATGTAAATAATGCCGAGCGTCAGCCAGGCGGCGGAGGTTTCCATGCGGATCCGAACGGCTTTTTTGAGAAGTTCCTCGGCGGCGGCATTGTTGCCGGCGGAAAACTCGACGACCCCGAGGTTGACGAGCCCGAGCAAATTATCCGGCACGAGATCGAGAACCTGCCGGTAGGCATTGCGTGCGGCGGCATAATCTTTGCGGAGAAAGGCGGCATTGCCCTCGCCGGCCGCCTTCCGGGCGACGGTTGGAACGAAATCGACCGAAGGATCGGCGGGGCGGGTATTCTTGGCGGGGTCGGCGGCAACGCAGATGGCGGATCCCCCCCCAAGTAGGACGGCGGCGGCAAGCCCGAGGACGTTCCCTTTGCGCAAAACAGGGGACACGGCCGTCGTGCCAGTGCGCGTCCCGGCTTGCGGCGAAAGCCATGCGCCCAAACGGGCGGGAAGGCTGGTTTCGGAACTGCCGAAATAAAGCATTGGGAAAGTCATTGGCAGTAAGGGCGTGCGGATTCACGCAGAGGGGCGGGATCGGCGAGGAGGTTTGGGACGGGATCCTTTGGAGAGAGCGGGAGGAGGTGGACGCGATGGGGCGTGATCCCTGCGGCGGCGAGTTTGCTTTTCCGGGCGTTGGTGAGCAGAAAATCCGTGCCGGACCATTTTTGAAGGAGGAAGGGAGCTTTTGCGCCGACTTTTCTGGAGTCGAGACAATAGACGACATGGGCGGAGCGCCTGATGGCGACGATCTGCTGGGTGACGATCATTTCCTGGGTGTTCCAGATTCCTTCGTGATTCGCGGCCTCGGCCGACAGGAAGGCGATATCAAAATTCCAAAAGGCCAGGCTTTTGCAGGCGGTTTCGCCAAGGAGAACGGACTGGCGTCCGAGAATTTGTCCGGCCAGTTGGAAGACCTGCACGTCGGGGATGTCGGAGAGAATCTCCCCCACGGGAAGGTTCGATGTCACGATGGTTGCCGGAGAAACCGGGCGGGCACGGAAGGCCTCCGCAAGCCCGAAAACGGTCGTTCCCGAATCAAAAAAATAAACTCCGCCCGGCTGGATCAGACGAAGAGCGGCGCGGGCAATCTGGAGTTTTCCAGGCGAACCGGCGTTCTGGCGTTCTTTGAATGAAGGGAACCGCTCATTGAACTCGGCGAGCGCCCCGCCGTGCGTGCGTTTGAGTTTATTGCGGCCGGCGAGGGCATTGAGATCCCGTCGGGCCGTGGCCTCGGAAACCCCGAGACGGCGGCACAACTCGCCCACGGGCAGATAGCGGTGCTTCTCGATCAGGGCCGCGAGCTTTTCGCGGCGTGCTTCGACGACGTGGAGAGGGACTCTCATGGCATGCGGTCAATCGTCGTCGTGCAGCGTCGCGCCCCGGAGCCGGTTGGCCGTGCAGGTTCCGCGCTTCGAGGCGGCGATGAAGTCGAAAAACTCCGTCGCCTCGGGAGTCCATTCCGACTCCCGCGCCCGGGCGAGGGCTTCCCTCACGGGCAGTCCGGATCGGAAGACCAGCTTGAACGCGCGCCGGATTTCCACCCGGGCGGCGGCGCTGAATCCGGCGCGCCGCAGGCCGACCACGTTGATGCCGATGAGGACATTGCGAAAATTTGCGGTCACAAAAGGCGGGATGTCTTTGTTGAAGCTGGATCCTCCGGCCACCATGGCCCGTCGGCCGATACGGACAAATTGGTGGAAGACGCTGCCCCCTCCGAGCACGGCGCCCTCGGCCACATCGACGTAGCCGGCGAGCAGGCAGTTGTTGGTGATGATGACATGATCGTCCAGGCGAACGTTGTGCGCGAGGTGCGTGCCGACCATCAAAAAACAATCATTGCCCACCGTGGTGGCCGTTCCCGGCTTGGTGCCGCGATGGATTGTCACGTATTCGCGGAACCGGTTGTTATTGCCGATGCGGACTTCGCTTTCGATCTCCGGGCCGTGCGAAAAATCCTGCGGGGCGGCCCCGATGACAACGCCGAACCCGACGAGGTTCCCGTGCCCCATGGTGACACGATTTTCAATGATGGCATGGGCTTGGATGACGCAGCCGGAGCCGATGACCGCCCCCTCGCCGACGAGGACGCCGGGGCCAATTTCGACGTCATCGGCGAGAACGGCTTTCGGGGAAACAATGGCTGTGGGATGGATTTTCATAAGAGACCGGCATCGCGGAAGCTGAAATACGGAAGCCTGCCGCCATCGCTTGAGCCGAGGATCATGTGGTCGATGAGGTTGATTTGCAAAAGCGCGGCGGCCTCCCGGAGCGAAGCTGTCATCCGGCGATCCGCGCCGCTGGGCTGGGGATCCCCGCTCGGGTGGTTGTGCACGACGACGACCGCGTGGGCGGAATGGATAATGGCCGGGCGAAAAATCTCGCGGGGATGCGCGATGCATTCGTTGATCGAGCCGAGGGCGATTTCCTCAACGCGGATAAGCCGCAGCTTGGTGTCGAGCAGGATCGCCCGCAACGACTCGCGCCGGAGGGAGAGAAATTCCTGTCCGAAAACTTCGAAGATCCGCTCCGGGGTGTCGAGGGTCGGCGCCTCGCTGCCGCCGCGTGCGAGGCGTTTTCCGATTTCAAAGGCCGCGGCCAGTTCGATCGATTTGGCCCGGCCGATCCCCTTCGCTTTGGCTTGGATTTCGGAAGGAGAGTGCCGGGCGACACCGGTGAGGCCACCGCAGTCGCGGAGAAGTCCGGAGGCAATTTCGATCGCGTTTTTTCCGGGAAATCCGGTGCGGATAAAAATGGCCAGAAGCTCCGCATCGGTCAGGGCGGAGACCCCGAACTTCTCGACTTTTTCCCTCGGACGTTCCGAGGGGGGCATTTCGCTGATCCGGGTCGTTTGCATCGCCGCTCAAAAGCGCTTGAGAAGCGTGCGCAAATGCTCGCCAATCGCGCCAAGCCCGCAGGCGTGGTTGTTGTTCCGGACAGCGTTCAGATGCTCATCCGCTTCATCGAGCAGCCGCAGGGCGACGGTGGTCGCCTCGCGCAGTGCCCCCGCCTTGTCGAGAATCCCGGCGAGCAACCGGGGATCGACATCTTCTTCCTTGATGAGGAGATCGCGGAGGGAGGAAAGGTCATTGCCGGATTGCAGCATCAGCAGAACCGGAAGGGTGAACTTGCCTTTGCGAAGATCGGTGCCGAGAGTTTTTCCGGTTTCCTCCTCGCTTCCGGTCAGGTCGAGAATGTCGTCGTAGATCTGGTAGGCCACTCCGAGCTTGGTGCCGAAAGTTTTCAGCGCGCCGATGACCGACCGGTCGGCCTCGTTGAGAGCGGCTCCCAGTTCGCACGCCACCGAAAACAGCGCGGCCGTCTTCATCTCGATGATGTGGAAATAATCGCCCGTCGAAAGCTTCAGGTCGAACCGGCGTTGGGTTTGGATAATTTCGCCCGAGCAAACCTCCGCCGCCGCATCGGCGATCCGGCGCGAGATCTCGCTGTTGCTGAAATGCGTCGAGAGGCGAAGCGCGTGCGCAAAGAGACAATCTCCGAGCAGGACGGTGATTGCGTTCCCCCATTTTGCGTTGGCGGTCGGCTGGTCGCGCCGCAATTCCGCGCCGTCCATGATGTCGTCGTGAACGAGCGTTGCGATGTGGATCAACTCCAGAATGACCGCGAGATCCACATGCGCACCGGTGATTTTTCCGGTGGCTCCCGCGGAGAGGAGGGAGAGCGCCGGGCGCAACCGTTTGCCGCCGGATCCGCAAACGTAGGCCACATAGCCTTCGACCGCCGGATCGAACGACCTCGCCTGATCACGGAGCCGTTCCTCAACGGTGGCGAGAGGCGAGTGGATCAGATCGAACGCCTGGGCGAACGAAATCGGTTCGCCGGACGCTACTTTTGGCATGAGAAAAAGAGGTCGGCAGTTTGGTTGTCAAGAATCATGTCGTTCAGAGGGAGTCAGCCTTCCATGAGATCATGCGGCGGACGATAAAAAAAGGAACAACCAGCGCAATGGCGACGGCCGCCGCCAGGAGCGGCCCCGGAATCACACGCGCCCGGTCGTGCGCCACGGCATGGAGACCGACCCCGACCGCTTCCCGCGCACTGACCACAAAGGCCGGAAATGCCTCGAAGTGCGAGGCGGAATCGGCGCCGTCCCCGCGGGTGGCCACGTCAAAAAACTCGGTCGGCATCGGCCCCGGGCAGAGCGCGGTCACGGTGATCCCGTGCGGGCGAAGTTCCATGGCGATGGCTTCGGAGAAGCTTGTCACGTAGGCTTTCGTCGCCGAATAGACGGCCATATTCGGGAGCGGAAAAAAGCTGGCGACGCTGCTCACGTTGAGGACGGCGGCGCGGCCGCAGGCGATCATCCGTGGCACGAGAAGATGGGTCAGGTGGGTCAGCGCGGAAATATTCACATCGAGCATCGCCCGGACGCGGCCCCAGTCGCTCGTCTCGAAATCGCCGTGATCGCCGAGCCCGGCATTGTTGATGAGAAAATCGACCGGAATCTTTTCGGCTTCGAGCCAGGAGGCGAGGGCGAAGCGGCGCTCTTCGAGGGAAAGGTCGGCCGCGAAGATCCGGACGTCGAGGTGCGGGTGGATCCCGCGCAGTTCGGACGCGAGGGCTTCCAGCCGTTCATTCCGGCGGGCGACGAGCACGAGCGCCCTTGCGTAGGGAGCCAGTTGACGGGCAAACTCCGCGCCAAGCCCGGACGAAGCCCCGGTGATCAATGTTGTGCAGCCTTCGAAAAATTTCATATTGGTGACGAATGTCCATGATTGTTGAGAACCTATCCAGCCAAAAACCATTTACGACCAAGGATGGCTCGTTCATCCGCAGTATTTTGGATCGGACAAACGCGCCGGTCAAAAACCAAAGCCTCGCCGAAGCCGTCGTGCCGGAGGGTGCTTCGACCCAGTGCCACCACCACAAGGCGAGCGAGGAATTTTATTTTGTGCTCGAAGGCACGGGGACGATGGAAATCGACGGTGCGTCACGCGAGGTCGTTCCCGGCGATGCGATCCTGATCCCCGCGGGGGCCTGGCACCGGATCACCGCCACATCCCCCCTGCGATTCCTCTGCTGCTGCGCCCCGCCGTATGCGCACGGGGATACGTTTTTCGAATAGGTCTTCGCGTCACTCCGGATGCCGGATTTCCACCAAATGGCTGTTGAACGGCGTGCGGCCCCACATGGGGGAGACGGTGATCGCCCACTTCATCTGATCGAACGGCGCGCGAATTTCTTCAAGTGTGGGAAACTGACACCGTCCGCCGCGGATCCATCCGCTGGTTCGGATGAAGATTTCCTCAAGGAGCGTGACAAAGTATCTCCAGCTTCCGTCGCGGAATGTCGTGCGGATGAAGAGGCGTCCGCCGGGGGCGACCCGCCGGGCGGCATTCTCCATCACGTCCCGCTGGGTCGCACGATCCATATAGTGGAGGATGTCCAAAAGGACGACATCGCCGGAAAATTCCGGCAGAGCACGCGCATCGCCAATTTGAAAATCGAGGTTCCCGTAGGCGGAGGCGACCAGTTTCCTGGCAAGAAGAACTTTTTTTTCATCCGGTTCGATGCCGGAAATCTTCTGCGTGCATCCCGATTCCCGAAGATAGGCGGCGAGGAGTCCGATCCCGCAACCGACATCCAGAACCGGGAGCGCGCCGCCGCGCAGCCTTGCCGCCATTTCCGGATAGGCCGGATCCCACGCGGCTTTTCCCCGCGCATAGCCGTGAAGAAATTTGTTGGTGTGAAAATGTGCCGCCGCCCGTCGGGCCGGATTCATGGCGCCTTTCTCCCCCGCAAAAACCAGAGCCCCGCCCCCGGCAGCGCCCAAACTGCGGAGAGCATGTAGCCGCAGAGCGAGACCGATACGGCCACGGCGGCGGGGACTCCCCCGAGTTGACCGAGGAGAAAAACAAACAAGCCCTCGCGCACGCCGAACCCGCCGAGACTGACCGGCAAGCCGGAAATAATATCCACGGTTGGCATGATCGCCAGGAAATCTCCCGCAGGCAAGCCGACCCCATACGCCCGGGCGGCAAAGTAGTAGGTCAGAAAAAACAGGGCCAACATCCCGAGGGAGACCCCCACGGCGACAAGGGTGCGCCGCCATTGAACCGCACACTGAAAATACGCGCCGCTCAGCTCGATCACTTTTTTCCGACAGGGCCACCCCGCCGGAAGACGCCCGACGAGTCCGCGGGAGCAAAGCGCCACGGAGAGCAAAATGATGACGGCAAGACCGCACAGGTAAATGAGGATCGCCTGCACAACACCCGCCACCTGCGGGCTGCGCAGAAGCCACTCGTGTTTCCAGGCCATGAGCGCCAATCCGAGCACAATCATCGAAATCGAACCCGTGAAGCGATCCATAACAACCGAAAGAGCGGCGCGTGCCGGATCATGGCGGCGGGCGGCCAGAAGGCCGATTTTCACAAAGTCCCCCCCCGCGCCACCGGGAAGAAACATGTTGCAAAAAAGTCCGGCGAAAAAGCAACCGGCCGATTCGGCCCAACCAACCTCCATGCCAACCATGCGCAAAAAAATCCTCCAGCGAACAAGGCAAAGAAATTGCACAACGCCAGCAAGAGCAAACCCGCAAAGGAGCCAGAAGGGGCTTGCGGAAAGCAAAACTTTCGCGAGATTCCCGCGGAAGTCGCCTCGCCAAAAAATCCCCGCGAGCAAGGCGATGCTGACCGCCGCCTGCAAAGCCAGCAGCCACGGCTTTCTCCGTATGCCGGAATTTCCGCCACCCTTTGGGGGGATCACATCAACGGTTGGCATTGATCGGAATCTCAAGGTGGCACGCCGGCAGCCCCTCCGGCTGTGCGGCAACCTTTACGATTCCCGGCGCACCTTTCGGGCGCACGATCACTTGCATCGCGCCACGCCAAGTTTTTTGGAGGGGGTTGCGATAGCCGGTCATATCCACAGGATTGGCGTTGCCCACGGCGGCCAACTCCCCGGGGCCTTCGATAGAAATCTGCACCGGCACTTCGGCCTGCGGGATCACCACACCAGCGGCGTCCACCACCTCGATATCGACAAAGGCGAGATCATCCCGGCTGGATGAAATGGGATTGCGATCAGCCGTGAGGCGCAGCGCGGCAGGCGCTGAAGCGGTTCGCAGCACATGTTCCACCGTCTTCCCGTTGAGCGTGCCAACAGCCTTCAGCTCACCGGCTTTGTAGGGCACGTCAAACGTGGCAACATTGCCGGTCGCGCGGCTGGCCGGCTTTTCGCCGATGATCTCACCATTGAGAAAAAGCGTGATCTTTTCGCAGGACGAATAGACATCGACCTTCAACGATTTGCCTTCCTGTCCGGGCCACGTCCAATGGCTGAGCACCTCCGGCAGCGACCAGAGCATCGCGTCCAATTGCTGCCCTTCGGGAAGCGGACGATGCACCGCAATGCGGACGACGCCGGGGATCCAGAGCGACTCGCGGAAATACGACCACGGCGTGCGATGGCCAAGAAAATCGATCTCGCCGCAAGAGGCGATATGCCAAGGCCAAGGTCCCATGCCATGCGGCTCCACGTCTTTGATCCAGGTTCTTCCTACTCCCGACTCGCCGAGATAGTCGAAGGCCGTCCAAACAAAATCCCCGATCACATACGGGAGCTTGTCCACCAAGTCCCAGTTTTCAAGCGCCTTGGCGGGGTAGCTTTCGGTGCCGACCATCACACGTTCCGGATGGCGGCCGTGGTCGCTCTCATACTTTCGGCAGAGGTAGTTGAGCCCGGCCACCTCGGCGTGAACAAAAGCCGGATCGCTCCCGGTCTCCCACACCGTCTTGGGCGGGTAGTCGTTATCGCTCGCATTGACCCCGATGGTCAGCGGACGCGTGGAATCCTGCGCGAGAACAGCCTTGCGCAGCCGCATGGCAATATCCGGACGGCTGAAGCGCTCGGGGATTTCGTTACCAATCGACCACATCACCACCGAGGGATGGTTGCGGTCGCGCCGCACCATCGCGGCAATATCGCGATCCGCCCACGCATCAAAAAACAGGCTGTAGTCGGCCGCGTTCTTTGCGCGTTCCCAACAGTCGAAGGCCTCATCGATGACCAGCATGCCAAGCCGGTCGCAGGCGTCGAGAAACGCTGTGGACGGCGGGTTGTGGCTGCAGCGGATCGCGTTGTAGCCCGCCGATTTCATGAGGGCGACCCTCCGCTCTTCCGCCCGCGGAATCGCCGCGGCACCGAGCATCCCGTTGTCGTGGTGCATGCACCCGCCCCTGAGCTTGATCGTCTTTCCGTTCAGGCGGAATCCGTGTTCGGCATCGACTGCGATCTTGCGGATTCCAAAGAAAGTTTCGGCCCGGTCGCTGATCTTTCCGGAATGACGGACTTCGGCAACCGCACGATAAAGAACCGGACGGGCAACATCCCAAAGCTGCGGAGCCGCGACCGAACACTCCACGGTTGAGGAAGCAATCTCGTTTGCAGTAAGTGATCGCCCGGCATTTCCTTCCCCGACCACTTTCCCATCGGGATCAAAAATTTGCACAGCGATACCGGCCTTGCCAGGAAGATGAAGCGCATTGCCAACTTCCACCTCGACATGGACGACCGCCGTTTTTTTTGTGATTTCTGGAGTCGTAACATGCAGGCCCCCGGCAGGGATAAACACGGAGCCGGTCGTCACCAATGTCACCGGTCGGTAAATACCCGAACCGGAATACCACCGGCTTGTCCGCCCTTCATTGCGCACGCGCACGGCAAGCACATTCTCGCCGTCGCGCTTGAGATGCGGAGTGAGATCACAAACAAACGGAGTGTAGCCATAGGGATGGGTGGCGACATGCTCGCCGTTCAGCCAGACATCACTGTCCATATAGATCCCATCGAACCGCACCTCGACCCGCTGGTCGGCCGCCAACTCCGGCAGTTTGAAATGCTTGCGATACCAACCCGTCCCGCCGACCGTCCATCCCGTTGAACCCTTCCCGCGGCTCGCATTTTTGTCGAACGGCCCCCCTCTCTCCTCCGGCTTCGCAGCCTGTTCGTTTGGCCCGCTCCCCAGATCCTCAATCGACCAGTCGTGCGGCGTTTCCAACACCCTCCAGGCCGAGTCATCGAAATCCGAATGTTCGGCCCCTTTCACATCCCCTCTGAAAAACCGCCAGTCGGAATCAAAAGCTTGACCGGCTGAAACATGGTCGCCGACAACCAGGGCGAGAACTGAGGCAAGCATCATCATTTTCTGTGGTTTTCTCATTGTGGCAATAAACGCAGATCCCGTGTTACTTCGGAGGCAGCGAGCCGGGAGCGCGAAAGGACATCGCATCCAAGCGCAGCAGCTCTGCTTTCCCGCCCTTGACAACGAGACAGAGGCTCTTCGTGCCGGGCTCGATTTTCAACGGGCAATCAACCTTCTGATATTTGTCCCAGCCGCCCGTATCCGGCACGGGGCAAGACCCGAGAAGGGCTCCGTTCGCACTGCCATCGCGCACCTCGATTGTTCCGCCCGCCGGATTGCCCGATGCAACGAAGAAAGTCACAACGGCATCCTTTGGCAGATTCTTCACGTTGGGATAAACCAGCCGACTGCCATCCCGCAGTCCCCGGACTTCAAATCCCCCTCCAGAGCGCTCTCTCACCTCGCCGTTCTCCAGATCAAAAAAATCCTCCGCCTCGATCCGCGCGGCGGCATCATATTGGCCAACTCCCATTCGGTCGATGCGCACGGGCGCCATATCGCCGTTGTCGCGGAAGTGGACATAGCTCAGGATGGAATCGCGGTAATGCTCCCCGCGACCCGGCTGGCTCTTGTCGTTGCAGGCGTAATACCACTGGTTGTGCCAGGTGAAGAAATTCCCGTGGCGATCATGATAGATATTCTTAATTTGAAACTCCGGGGCAACTTTGCCGGGATCAATGACCGAGCCCTTATAAACATAGGGACCGTAGACCTGATCGGACATCGCGTAGAAGCTCGACCACGAGAGGTAGTATTTTCCGTTGCGCTTGTGGAGAGAGGGCTTGTCATCGGTCTTCCCCTCGCCGTAGGGGCCGAACTTGCGGTCCAGCTTCACCGGACGAGGCTTCTCCGCAAGCGAGATCATGTCGTCGTTCAGCCGCACGATAAAATAGCCAAACGTCCCATAAACCATGTAGGCCTTGCCGTCGTCATCCATGAGAATATCCGGATCGCGCTGCTGCGTGGGAGTCAGCCCGCGTGCAATGAGCGCTTTGCCCAGCGGATCTTTCCAAGGCCCGGTCGGAGAATCCGAGACGACAACCCCGATGTCGTTGCGGCCCGCCGAAAAATACCAGTAATACTTTCCGTTCTTGCTGGCTCCAAACGTCGCCCAACAATCGATGAACGGCTTCTTGAGATATGTCTGCTCCGGCTTGAGCGTGCCTGCGTGCTTCCAGTTCACCAGATCGGAAGAGGACCAGACCCACCAATCCTCCATCTTGAAGCCTTTGTTATGGGGAGAAAAATCGTGCGTGCCATAAAGAAAGGCCTGGCCGCCGTAGATCACGATGTGTGGGTCGGTCAGGCCGACATTGTCCACGATGGGATTCCCCGCCACCGCACGTTCCGGAGCTGCAAAAAAAACGGCCAGGGTTGTCATCGCGCAAAGCATGAGAGAATGACCCGCCATCGAACCAAATGAATAATGAGGAAACATTTCCCGAAGATAGGAAAAAAACGGCCTTCAGTCCACCTTTTCGATGTGCGCTTTTCGATGTGCTCCAATCCAAGCACGCCCGACCGCGTGACATTGTGGGATTCTTTACCTTGAACCGGTGCCCATCGCCCGCACCGACGCCAAGAATTTTATACTCCTTCTGCCTTTCCCGTGACTGACCTCGCCCCCGCAGGAAATCAGGGCAGATCCAGCGGGCTCCGGGCTTGTTTCAGCGTCACGTCCGGCACCGTCTGCAAATAAATCATCGTCGTCTTCACATAAAACAGGAGCGCGTTGAACGCCTGATTTTGCGTCGAGCCCGCCACTCCCTGCCGCACCGCCAGATCCGTCAAAAATCGCTTCGTGTCCTCCCCGTCCAACTCCCCGGTCGGCTTGCTTCTCACGAATGCCTGGAATTTTTGCACCCACAATCGGTAAGCGGTAAAAGTCTTCCCGGAATAGTTCCGCATCTTGATCGCCCCTTCAAGATCGCGATACTCGTTCGCCCAAGACGCCCCGCGCCCGACTCGCGGATCCGCGCCAGCAAGCAGGCCATCGGCCGATCAAATGCGACCGACGTCTCGTTTGAAAGTTCAATCATAGCGGCGGAACGTCGGATAACATGCGTTTTGGCGCATTATCCGACAGATTGCTCGCGCACCTGAATCCAGTCAAACCAAAATTCAGAAAAAATCCTTCCCAGAACCGGCTCGTGCCTGATAAAAATCCACCCGTGCCAGTCCCTGGGCAAAAAACCTCCCCGCCTCCCGTCGGATATCACCCCAAACGGGATGATATCCAGACTGGCATAATCACTTGTTGAAGGAAGAATATGAACGCTAATCGATCACAAATCTCAATGCTTTTGCGTTGGGGCATTCTCGCAATCTCAATGCTTATTGTAGGAGATCTTGCTTGCGAATGGGGCAAATCGTTAATAAGAACTGGAATTTGTTGGCGCTTATTTTTTGAGAGTATTCCAATCCTGCTTTTTGGTTCGCCTTTTGGAATGATTATCTATTTTTACTTCGGGAAGAAATTCAATAAGATGTTTGAAGTGGTGATATTTCTTATTTCCTTGATAATATTTTTTATGGCGGTCACAGTTTTTCAAAGAGCAGACCTGGTTCATACACTAATTGATTGGAGGCACACAGGATTTCAAGGTTCCTTCGGAATGCTATTTCTTACGATTCTGCCTATCGCCGCTCCCATAATCTTAGCGCAATTCATATTTAAATCGCTATCTAAATATGCTGAAAAATATCTTCAACAAGACGGTACACTGAACAATCCACAGCGCGGCTCTTTCAGGGGAAGTAAACTATGATTAGAACACAAACATGCCAGATCGACACGCCGCCCACAGTGGATTGCCAGTGACCTCGACGTTAGCCAAGAAGTATGCGCACATTTGTATTCCTCATTCTGGTTCAAGCGTTGTTCTTTGCGGGATGCTCCTCATTCCCGGTGATCGGAGACCTTTCTACTGAGAGGGCGAGAGTGGATGCACGCGAAGCGATCAAGAGCGACAGAATAGCAATCTGTTTGGCGGGCACGCGGGGGACTTATCCAGTTGGTGTAAGCAAGGCAGAGTTGCCACTGATTCATGATATTCCCACAAGAAAGCTCCCGAGTGGCTGCACTGAACCAAAGGCCAATGCTGCGATTGCTTACGCAAAAGAATACAATACAATCATCCTCAAGCACCTCACCTCAATAAAAACAAAAAATGGCTCGTGCAGCTAATCGCTGGCCGTCACCACTTTCGAGCGGAGGCTACCGTGATTCGGCACTCAGGCACAGGGCCTGCTGGCAGAAGAGCAGGCCGAGCGCCTTTGCTCCCGATGCGTTCGATCCACCCGCCGCGCCAGCCAGCGATACCTGACGAGGGACGTCGGCAAAGAAATATTCCTCCTTGCAACTCACTTCCACTTCTCCATGCTCAGCACCACATCGTCATCAATGAATCATTACCCGCTCTATATTATTGTTGCGCTTGTCCTTGTTGGACTCGTCGCATTGACCACGACCGTGGTGCTAAGGAAACAAAAACCTAACGGGCATGCGCGACTCCAATTGATACGCTTTCTTTTCTGGTTAATTGCGGCAATTGCAATATTTACCTTGGCTTTGCAGGTGTTCTTGTTTGCTACCGGCAGAAGCCCCTCTTGGTTTCCGAACCCATCTGTATTTGTCAGCTTGGTAATTGTTAGTATTATCTACGCACAGACTTCTAAATCGATACAAAACAACAAAAAATAGGCCGAACAGTCCACCGAACGATCCACCGCGCGGCTGTTTCAGGGGAGTTCAAGCTTGATTAGATCACAAACATGCCAGCCCCCGCGCGATGAGCGCTTTTCGATGTGCTCCAAATCAAGCACGCCCGACCGCGTGACATTGTGGGATTCTTTTCCTTTCCCGGAGTTGCCAATGTCGTTTTAACGGGCTAGGCAGTGGGCGATGAAATTGTTCCGCCCCTTGTCACATCGTCTTGTTGTCAGTATTATTTTCGCGGGGTGCATACCCTCCATGTTGTCGGCAGCCGATCAGCCCGGCCCGGCATTTCCCCGGGAAGAAATCATTCGATACCTCACCCCTGGGGCTTCGAGCTTCCTCCAGCGCGCCTTGAACCCGACCGCTCACGAACGGCTTGCCGCACGAGAGGTCTTTTGTCAGGCCCTTGTCCTGGCCGAGGCACATATCGAGACCGACCGCATCGAACCGCTGTTAGCTCTCGCCGAACCCCTGCAGAATCGGGATAAGACCAGTCCGAGCTACGGTAATTTTCGATGGTATTCCGACGACAAACAGGTCACCGACCTCAATGCGGTGGATTTCTGCATGCTGCCGGCGGCGCCGTTGTGGATTCTTCACCGCGATGCCTTGCCCCCTGCGGCAAGGGAACGCCTGAAGGCTCTGATCACCTTCGGCATCGAGGGGCTCATGGGCCGCAAGATCAATCCTAACTACACCAATATTGCCCTGATGAATGCCTGCAACCTCATCCTCCTCGGCGAGGCGATGAACCGTCCCGACGCAGTCAATGAGGGCTGCGCGCGGCTCGACCGCTTCCTGACAACGATGTGGGAAAATGGCACCCACGAGTACAACAGCCCGACCTATTACGGAGTGGATCTCGAAAATCTGCAGCTGATCGCAGCGTTCGCCAAAAACGTAAAAGCGCGCCAGCAGGCATCGGTACTTCTGGAATATTTTTGGACCGACGTCGCCCTCAACTGGTTCCCTGCCTCTCAGAAGATGGCAGGGGCCCGCAGCCGCGATTACGACTACCTTCGTGGCCTGGGAGGTCTCGACAACCACTTGCGCGTTTCCGGCTGGCTGCCCGGCACCGGCAAGGAAAAAATCAACGACATCCTCTGCGCGTTCACCAAATGGCATCCGCCGGTGAAACTCTGGCAGCTTGCAACATCGACGAACCCCCGCCTCGTCGAATCGATCTGGGGGCCGGCACAAAACCAGGCGCGCGCCTGTTGGATTTGTCCGGATATCGCCCTGAGCGCCTCGGGAATGGGCTACGGCGGACGAATGGACTTTCCGATGTGCGTCGATCTTCCGGGGCCCCGCAACCGCCCTCGAATCTACGTCTTAGCCGATGGAAGACACGACCCCTACGGAAAAGCCAAAATCCTGGAAGCCGCCAACGGACACATGAAATCCCTTCACCTGTCGCCGTTCTGGGCAGCAGCGCAGCGCCGCTGCGACGCCTTGGGCCTGTTCGTCTACCGTGATCGCGATCTTCCCAAGGATACGACCAGCCTTGAAACCCACGTCGTGATGCCAAAGGATGTCGATGAAATCTGGATTGCCGGGCGGAAGGTGGCTCTTGACGGCAAGCCTTTCGATCATGCTCTGGCCAACGGTCAGCAGCTCATCCTGCGCCAGAAGACGGCTGCAGTAGGCATCAAGGTCGTCTGGGCCGTGGATACGAACGGCCAGCAAGCCGCCGCGCATCTGGTGGACGACGGCAATCCTCATGGGGCGCTGCGCCTGACCATCGACCACCGGTGGAAATCCGTTCTTCCTCCGGCGGCTGTGGGCGCAGCGATCTGGATCCGGGCAGGAAGCGGCCTTGCAACGGATGAAGCATTCCGTGCGTGGAGTGCGGCATTTGCGGCATCGACAATGAATGCGCAGTCTGATCCCAAGAGCATCACGGTGCGTGTGGCAGGACAGGACGGCCCCCTGTCCATAACCGCCAAAGCACCCTTCACCACCGCCACCGTGGAGCCCGCCTGGCCCCGGCATCTCCTGGCTCTTGATGGAAAGGATCTCGGCCGCAAGCTCCTCGAAAACCTGGAACCCATCAAGTCGTTCCAAGTTCGTCCGGACAGATGAGTCCCCGCAGTAGCCGGAGGAAAATTGCCCTCCGGCCTCTGTGAAGACTTGCCTCGAAGGATAAAAATCGTCAGACAAATACGCCATGCCCACCCCTTTTCCATCCTGCTTGCGACTGTTTGCCTTGTTTCTGTGTTCGACCATCGCGTCCGCAATCGACCGTCCGGCCCGATCCTATTCCGATCTCGCGAGCGACGGCGCATGGTGCTGGTTCAGCGATCCGCGCGCCGTTTTCCGCGATGGAAAAATCTATGCGGGATGGATGACGTCCGATGGATCGGTGCAGGTCGGCACGATGGATGCGAAAAGCGGAGCCACCCAGCAATCCACGCTCGCCGAAAAATTCCAGAACGACGACCATGACAACCCGGCGTTGCTTTTTCTCCCCGATGGAAGACTCGCCGCATTCTTTTCCAAGCATGCACTGGGCGACATGCACCTCCGCATCACCGAAAACCCCGGCGACATCAGCACCTGGACGCCAGACCAAAATCTGGGGTTCTGCGCCAGTGGAAGGGGCGTGACCTACGCGAACCCCGCCATGCTCAGCGGCGAGGGGAATGCCATTTACCTGTTCTGGCGCGGCCCGGATTTCAAGCCGGCATTCTCCGTGTCCAAAGATCTCACGAAAACCTGGAGCAAACCGCAAACGCTGATCCAGCGGCCGTCCGCAGACAATAACAACCGGCCCTACGTCAAGGTGTGGACCGACGGCAAAGGCCGGATAGACCTCATTTTCACCGATGGTCATCCGCGCAACGAACCGACAAACAGCGTCTATTTTGTCCGTTACGAAAAGGGTGGGTTTTTCAAAGCCGACGGCACGCGGATCGGCGGCATGAGCGACCTCCCGCTTGATCCTGCCAAGTGCGACCGCATCTACGACGGCTCGACGGGCGGACGCGCATGGGTCTGGGACATCGCCGAGTCACGCGGCAATCCCATCGTCGTCTACACCCGTCTGCCGGAGGAGAACGATCACCGCTACCATTATGCGATCTGGAATGGCCGCCAATGGCAGGACACCGAAATCACCGCCGCCGGAAAATGGTTCCCCCACACGCCTCCGGGGAAAACCGAGCCCGAACCCCACTACTCGGGAGGGCTCATCCTCGACCATGATTTTCCCGACACCGTCTATCTCTCGCGCCCGGTGAGTGGCATTTTTGAAATTGAAAAGTGGTACACTCCCGACAATGGCGCAACGTGGGTTCACTCGCCCGTGACCAGTCATTCCGCCACCGACAATGTCCGGCCTTTTGTCGTCTCGAACGTGCCAAACACTTTGCCGTTTCTCGCCTGGATGAACCTCTCCGAACGCTACGTCCATTACTCCAACTACAAAACCGCGATAAAAATCAACCGGCTTCTCCCCGATGACAGCGCGCCAAAACTTCCCCCGCCCTCGGCTGCCCTCGAACCGGCAGCCATCCTCGACACCATGGAACGCGTTGCCGACTGGCAGCTCGCCAATCCCTATCGCAGACGACCGGACGACTGGACCCAGGGCACCGGATTCGCGGGCATGCTGGCCTTGGCGGACATCAGCAAAAACCCGAAATACGAAGCGGCCATGATGCGGATGGCCGAGAATAACGCCTGGAAGCTCGGCCCGAGAAAATACTTCGCCGACGACCATCTGGTTGGGCTGACCTACGTGGAACTCTTCCTGCGCCATCACGATGCGCGGATGATTGAACCGATGCGCAAGCAGTTCGACGACATCCTCGCCAACCAGCGGGATCACGATCTGGATTTCACGAAAAAAGGCGCAACGGAAAAGTGGTCCTGGTGCGACGCGCTGTTCATGGCGCCGCCGACATGGTTGCGGCTCTGGGCGGCGACCGGCGACACGCGCTACCGCGATTTCGCCATCACGAACTGGCTGGCCACCCGCGACTACCTTTACGACAAGGACGAGCACCTTTTCTTCCGCGACAGCAACTACTTCCCCAAGCGCGAAGCGAACGGACAAAAGATCTTCTGGAGCCGCGGAAACGGATGGGTGATGGGCAGCCTCGTGCGCATGATCCAGTTCCTGCCCAAGGACAATCCGGCCCGCGCATCCTTTGTCGAACTGTTCCAAGCCATGTCGGAAAAACTCCTCTCCATCCAGCAGCCCGACGGGCTCTGGCATGCCAGCCTCCTCGATCCCCTGAGCTATCCGATCAAGGAAACAAGCGGCTCCGGGTTCTTTTGCCACGCCTTTGCCTGGGGCGTCAATGAGGGCATGCTCGACCGGTCCAAATTCCAGCCGGCCGCCGAGAAAGCCTGGCAGAGCCTGGTCGGCTGCGTCGCCTCTGATGGGCGGCTCACGCATGTCCAGCAGGCCGGGGCCGATCCGAAATGCTTTGACGAAACCAACACCGAGCCGTTCGGCGTCGGCGCCTTTCTGCTGGCGGGGTGCGAGATGTGCCGGATGGAAAAATCGAAATAGCGGGAGGGTTCCCGCCATTCTGCCCTCATTTATTGTGCAGTGACTTGGCCGGTCACTTCCGGGCTGATTCGACCCAGGAGACAAAGGCCGCCGGGCCGCCCGCAAGATAGCCGGGGTTGCGCGCGATTTCTTTGCCCGTGCCATCGACAAGAATGAGAGTCGGGAACCCGTTCACCTGGAACTTGGTTTTCAAATCGTCGTTCTGCTTTTGCACGCTGGCGGGAAGTTTTTTGCCCTGCGGGAAATCGACTGTGACCAGGACAAGGTTTTTGTCGGCAAAATCTTTGAACGCGGGCTTTGAGAACGTTTCCTTGTCGAGCTTCATGCACCACCCGCACCAATCGGAGCCGGTGAAGTCCAGAAGCACGAGTTTCTTTTCCTGAGCGGCCTGCTCCAGGGCCTTGTCGTAATTTTGGGTCCAGCCGGCAAAGGCGGATGTGGCGGCGAGAGTGAGGGCGGTAACAATGGTGAGAGGAAGTTTCATAGATCGGCAATCTTTACCCGGATCGCAGGAAATTCAAATGCAAAGAGCGTCCGGGTTGAAATTCGGGCAGATATCCTGACTGAACGGGCTGGTGTGTCCGGCGGCAAGATGGTGCGCTGCGGCAAAGGCGATCATGAGGGCATTGTCGGTGCGGAGTCCGTCCGGCGCGAACCGGAGAGAGAGCCCATCGTGCGCGGCCCGACCGGAGGCGTGATGGCGGAGCGCTTGGTTGGCGCTGACACCCCCGCTGATCGAGACGATCGTGCGCCCGTGGAGGTGAGCCGCCCGGAACGCCTTCGCGACGAGAACTTCCACGACGGCGAGTTGGAAGGAGGCGCAGATATCGGGCAGATCGGGTTCGAGGGGTTCCCCGTGCTTTTCGAGAAACACGCGCACGGCGGTTTTGAGCCCGCTGAAACTGAAGTGCGCGTCGCCGGATTCCATCATGGCCCGCGGGAATTCAAACCTTGTGGGGTCGCCGTTGCGGGCCAGCCGGTCGATCTCCGCGCCGCCGGGATAGCCGAGACCGAGAAGCTTGGCGACCTTGTCGAAGGCCTCGCCGGCGGCATCGTCGAGCGTGCGCCCGAGCAGGCGGTAACGCCCGAATCCGGCCACGTCGAAGAGCAGGGTGTGGCCGCCGCTCACGACCAGCGCGGTATGCGCCGGAATCACGGCGTTTCCGAAAAACGGGGAGAGGAGATGCCCTTCGATGTGATTGACGGCGAGAAACGGTCTGCCCGATCCGATCGCGAGGCCCTTGGCGGCGGCGACACCGACGAGCAGTGCCGTGGCGAGGCCGGGGCCGGTGGTGGCGGCGATGGCGTCCAGATCCCCGACTGCAACCCCCGCGATCCCGATGGCCCGATCCACGATCAGCGGCAGGGATTGCAGGTGGTTTCGTGAAGCCACTTCCGGGACAACACCGCCAAAGGCCGAGTGGATTGCGGCCTGGCTGAAAATCTCGTGCGAGAGAACTTCGTCAAACCCGCGCAACACGGCCGCGGCCGTCTCATCGCACGAGGTTTCGATGGCGAGAAGCGTGCGGATCACGATGGGGGTTCCCCCGACTTCGGGGAGTTTTTTTTCCCGTAGAGGAACGCGCCCTGGAGCGCGTCAATGGCGCGTTCGAGCTGGGCATCCCGGTGGATGGTTCCCGATTTTGTCGCATCTTCCCTCAGCCGCCGCGACCGCAGAAGGGCGGCTTCCTGATCGGATGTGAGCGTCGCCCGGATGTGCGGGCTCACGCCGTGCTCGTGGATGACATTTTTTGCCGGCGTAAAATATTTGGCGGTGGTGAGGCGGACGGCCGATCCGTCCGGCAGGGAGATGACGCTTTGCACCGAACCTTTGCCGAAGGTTGTTTCTCCGACAAGCAGGGCGCGGTGCAGATCCTTGAGCGCGCCCGCGACGATTTCCGATCCGCTTGCGCTGGCGTAATTGACGAGCACGACCAGCGGGTATTTGCGCGGTGATCCCGTCCGCACCGCTGTCCGGTATTCGCGGGAGGGCGTCCTGCCTTCGGTCGAAACGACGCGGGTCTCCGGCGGCAGAAATTCGCCGCAAACATCGACCGCGCTGCCAAGGAGGCCTCCCGGGTTGTATCGCAGGTCGAGCACAAGGGCGTCCATTCCCTGCTTCTCGAGCTTGTCGAGGGCTTTCGAGAGTTCGGAGGCCGTCGGCTCGTTGAACTGCGTGATCCGCACATAGCCGATCCGGGGGTCATCCGTTCTCCGCGCCGGGAGGATCTGGGCATCCTTGACGCTGGGCACCTTGATAACCGCCCGCGTGAGTTCGTAGTCCTTCAACTCTTTGGTGGATGGGCGGTTGATCGTGAGGGTGATCTTTTCTCCCACTTCGCCGCGCAATTTGTCCACCGTTTCGGAGATGGTGAGCTTTTCGGTGGATTGCCCGTTGATTTTCAGGATCTGGTCGCCGGGCAGGAGCCCCGCTTCGAATCCGGGAGAGTCCTCCATCGGATTGATGATCGTGAGGATGCCGTTCTTCTGCGAGACCACGATCCCCAGACCGCCGAACTCGCTCTTGGTGTCCTCCTGCATGTTCTTGAAATCCGATGGCTCCATGAACTGGCTGTGCGGGTCGAGATCCGCCAGCATGCCCCGGAGGGCCGAGTAGGTCAGATCTTTATAACCGACCTTCGTGTCGTCCACATAATCCTGGCGGATGAGCTGTATCGCACGCGCCAGAATTTGCATCTCCTCATAGGGGGAATCTTCGCCAGGCCGTTGCGGGCTTTCCGATGCCGTCCCGCCCACAGCCGCCGCGGCAAAAAACAACCACGCGGCAAAAAGACATTTTTCCATGCGCGAACCTAGCATTTTCCTGCCAAATGAAAAGCGGCATGGGCCGCCCGATTCGAAAGCGGGAGTGAAAAAATAAAAGCGGGATTGAAAAAATCCGCAATCTTTTCCATTGCATCAGGTTGTCGGGATGTTGTGTAATATCGGCCTGCTTCCAAGAACCCATGGATACCATCATCGAATCGCGCGAGTTGCAGATCGAACGCAAACATTTTTTCATCGAGCTTCGCGAAAACGACCGCGGGAGCTTTTTACGGATCACCGAAGAGGCGATGGGGCGCCGGAACACGGTGATTATTCCCAGCACCGGGCTCGACGAGTTTGAGCGCGCACTGGACGAGGTTTTGTCGGCCGGAACCGAAGAAGAAGCCTGAGCGGAAGTTCAGCCGCCGAAGCGTTTGCGAACCGGCAGGCCGCGCTTGGCAAGATGGGCCTTGGCCTCATCCACGGTGAACGTTCCGAAATGAAAAATGCTGGCGGCGAGCACCGCGTCCGCGCCGCCGGACTCGAGAACCTCCGCGAGGTGATCGAGATCGCCGGCACCGCCGCTGGCAATGACGGGGATTGGGACCGCACGGCCGACCGCACGGGTGAGCTCCAGATCGTAGCCTCCGCAGGTGCCGTCGGCATCCATGCTTGTGAGAAGAATTTCCCCGGCCCCGAGACGCGCCGCCTCGACCGCCCACTCGACAGCGTCGCGAGCGGTCGGATTCCGCCCGCCGTGGGTGTGAACCCGCCACTTCCCGGGACGGTCGCGCTTGGCATCGATGGCGACCACCACACACTGGGAACCGAATGCCAACGCCGCCTCGCGGATCAGCTCCGGGCGCTGGAGCGCGGACGTATTTACGCTGACTTTGTCGGCTCCGGCGCGCAGCATCGTGCGGAAGTCCTCCACCGCCCGGATCCCGCCGCCAACAGTCAACGGCATGAAACACTGCTCGGCCGTCCGCTCGACAACCGAGACCATCGTCGCCCGTCCGTCGCTCGAAGCCGTAATATCCAGAAAGACGAGCTCGTCCGCCCCCTGGCGGTCGTAGATTTTCGCGCACGCGACCGGATCGCCGGCATCGCGGAGGTCGAGAAACTTCGTTCCTTTGACAACCCGCCCATCGGTGACGTCGAGACAGGGGATGATTCGCTTGGCCAACATCCGGCTATCCATGCGCTTGAGCCCGAGAAAATCGAGACTAAAATGATTGCACGAAGGCACGACATTCCTATGCTGTGGCCGTGGATGCGGAAGGATCGCCCGTATCCGCCGGGACTGAACCATGGGAAAACCTGAAGACATTTTTTCGCTCCTTGCCTTGGCGGTGACCTGTCTTGGCGCGGGGGTTCTGCTGACCTCCTGCGAGTCCATCGGAGGCGGTTCCTACGGTCCCGGCGCGGGAAATTTCGACACGGTGGTCGTGGATGCCGGGCACGGCGGGCACGACCGGGGAGCCAAAGCCTGCTCGGGATCGTGTGAAAAAATCCTGACTTTGGACACGGCCCACCGGTTGGCCACCGTGCTGCGCAGTCAGGGATTCCGCGTGATCGAGACGCGTCCGACAGACGACTTTGTCCCGCTGGGCGGGCGCACCGCCATTTCGAACGGCACCTTTGGGGCGATCTTTGTGAGCGTGCATTACAACTGGACCCGGCGTTCGAAGGCGCACGGGATCGAAATCTATTACCAGAGCCGGCAGTCCCGGCGGCTGGCAGCGAATATCCTGCGGGAGGCATTGGGCGCCTACAGCACCCACAGCCGCGGGATTAAAAAACGGGGATTTTATGTGATCCGGAACAACCGGCGTCCGGCTGTCCTCTGCGAACTCGGCTTTGTCTCGAACCCTTCCGAAAACCGCAGCATCCAGAACCCGGCCGTCCGGCAGCGGATTGCGGAGAGTGTCGCCACGGGCATTCTCGCGGAGAAAAACGGACGCCAGCCATGAGCGAAACGGAGAGCTTGTCATGAACGATCTGCTGCGCGCATTGCTGGTGAGCGGTTCGCTGGGTGCGCTGATCGGACTGGAGCGGCAGTGGGAGCTCCAGGCCGGACATCCTGGCGCGAGAGTGTCGGTCGGAGTGCGAACCTTTGCTTTGTGGGGGCTGCTGGGAACGGTCTGCGCGTATTTTTCAAAGAACGGCCAGCCGCTGGTCTTTGTGTCCGGGCTTCTGGTGCTGGCGGTGTGGTTGGCGATTTTCCTCTATTTCCGGAGCCGCGAAAAATCCGGCGCGGGCTTCACGACGGCCGCGACCGGCATGCTCACGTATTTGCTCGGCGGGCTGGTCTTTGCCGGCGAATCGCGCACGGCGCTGGTGCTGGCGGTTGTGACGTTGCTCCTGCTGGCGGGCAAGCCGTGGCTGCACCGGATTTCGCAAAATTTCACGCCGGAGGATGCGCGGATGGCCCTGCAATTTCTGGCGGTGACCGGTGCCGTCCTGCCGCTGGTGCCCGACCGCGATCTCGGGCCGTTTGGCGCCTTCAACCCGCGATCGGTCTGGCTGATGGTCGTGATGGTCTCCGGGCTGGGCTTCGCGGGATACATCGCCGTGCGGATGCTGGGTGCCACGCGCGGCATCGCCCTCACCGGACTGGCCGGCGGCCTGGCATCAAGCACGGCGACAACGCTGAGCATGAGCAAGCTCAGCCGCGCCCGTCCGGAACTTGCCGGCGATTGCACGCTTGCCCTTGTGCTGGCCTGCACGGTGATGCTGTGGCGGGTGGAAGTCCTCGTGCTTGCGATCTGCCCGCCGTTGGCTCTGAAAATCCTTCCGGAATTTGTGTTGATGAGCCTGCCGGGAGCGATCTATTCGATCACAAGATTGTGGGGGGGGAAACCGGGTGGGGCCGAACCCGTCGCGTATAAAAATCCGCTCAGCCTCAAAGTCGCCCTGCAATTCGGACTGCTCTATGCCGTGGTCGTCTTTGCGGTCAAGCTGGCGATGGTGTGGTTCGGCGGGGCCGGTCTGGTTGTTGCCAGCTTTCTCTCCGGACTCACCGATCTCGATGCCATCTCGCTGTCCCTTTCGAACCTTCTGCGGGACGGACAAATTGCGCCGGCCCTCGCGGCACAGGGTGTCGTTCTTGCGGCCGTGGCAAATTCCTTCATGAAAGCCGGCCTGGCCGCCTCGCTCGGAGCCCCGGCCTTGCGGCGGAGGGTGGCGGTTATCCTCGGCACGACGGCTGTCATCGGGCTCCTCTCGATCGGACTGCGGTGTCGGGCGAGCGCCGAATTTGCCTGCCCCGCTGTTTCACAAACCCGTGGTATGCCCGCTCACAATTAATCAAACTTGAATGCGTTGGACTCCGACAAAATCGGCCGCGCACGGATGTTCCTCCTCGTTCTCAAGGGAAAGTGCGATGCCCTCCCGCGCTTGTTCGCTTTTTTTGTGCATTTCGTTGCCGAGCAGGCGCGATCTGACATAGGATCGCATCCCAATGAAGACGATTTTTGTCACCGGAGGCGCTGGATATATCGGCAGTATCTGTGTGGAACAACTGCTCAACGAGGGGTTTGATGTCGCGGTTTTTGACAACCTTACCGAAGGGCACCGAAAAGCGGTGGACGGTCGCGCCACTTTTTTTCAGGGCGATCTGGCCGACCGCTCGGTCTTGAGTCATGCGTTCACGGAGGTGCGGCCGGACGCCGTCATGCACTTCGCGGCCAACGCCCTGGTCGGCGAGTCGATGCAAAACCCGTCGAAGTATTTCCGCAACAACGTCGCCAATGGCATCAACCTCCTTGATATGGCCGTTGAATTTTCCGTGAAGAAGTTCGTGTTTTCCTCGACGTGCGCGACATTTGGAATTCCAGACCGGATGCCTCTCGACGAATCGCTGCCGCAGAAGCCGATCAATCCTTACGGGGAATCGAAGCTGATGTTTGAAGCGATCCTGCGCTGGTATCACGAAATTCACGGATTGTCATTTGTTGCGCTGAGGTATTTCAACGCGGCGGGAGCTTCGGAAAACTTCGGGGAAGACCACCGGATCGAGACGCATTTGATCCCGAACGTGCTCAGGGTCGCCCTGGGCCGGAATGAAGCAGTCGAGGTCTATGGCACCGACTACCCCACGCCCGACGGCACTTGCATCCGCGACTATATTCATATTCTCGATCTGGCCCAGGCACATATCCGGGCGCTCCATTCGGAGGCAAGCGCGTTTTACAACCTCGGCACCGGTGGCGGTTCGTCTGTTCGCGAGGTCATCGAAGCCTGCCGGAAGGTGACCGGACACGCCATCCCTGTCATCGAAAAGCCGCGCCGCGCCGGGGATCCCCCACGGCTTGTTGCCGCATCGGAAAAAATCAAGGCCGCGCTTGGTTGGAGCCCCCGCTTCGAGAACATCCTGCCCATCGTCGAAAGTGCCTGGGCGTGGCACGTCAAGCATCCCAACGGCTACGGGGATTGATAAGAGGGTTAACGCGCTTTCGCGGCACGCTGTGCTTCGAAGCGGATCTCGTAGTGATCTCCGGAATCAACGACACGGCGGACAACCGGCTCCCCGAGCACTTTTGAAAACAGGGCCTCTTCCATCGCGGGAGCCTCTGGAAAAGCCTCGTAAAGATCCTGCCACGGGCAGTGATATTCGACGATGCAATTTTCGCCCCCGGTCGTCGCCATGCACCCTTCGGCATCCCGCAAAGAGGCGAGCCGTTCCATCCGGCGGGCAAGAGTTCCGGTCGCCGGAATGTTTGCGGAGTATCGGGCCGCCTTTTCCTGGAACGAAAGGTAAAGCAACTTGGCGGCGGCGTTCGCCCCGAAAAGAATGCCGGCCTGCTTCAAAACGGAAATCAAAAGCCCGTTGTCCTGCCGGATAAAAAGCTGCTGACCGCGGCGGCTGAGGCGATAGACGAGATGCGGACGGCCCGAACCGCAGTGGTGGTTCCGGGAGGCCAGGCAGCCCAGTTTTTCGAGATTCAGGCAATGCTGCTTCACCCCCATGTAGCTCATGTCCAGACGCGCGGCGAGTTCCTTCACGTTCAGCCCGCTGCTTCGCTTCAGTTCCCGCAGCACGACCGTCCGCTGCGACGGAGCCATATCCTCGTCCCCGGAATTCATGCGGCGGAATATTGCAAGGCCATCGCGCGCGCCGTCGCGGCCACATTTTCGCACAAGGCGGCGGGTTCGAGCACCTTGGCATGCCGCCCCCAGCTTAAAATCCAGTTTTCGAGGTCGGGAGCGATCCCCACCTCCAGCGAAAGCTCGGCGCCCCCGCCGTCCAGCGGCTTGAGTTTTTGTGACGAGTGCCATGTCCGCTCGGATGCCAGACGCGCGGCAAACGCATCAAGCCGGATGCGGATTTTTTTGACCTCCCCGGATTCAAAGGCCGAGAAGCTTCCCGACATCATCCCGGAGAGGGAAAAGTTATCCGGCCGCCGGAAGGTGCCTTTGAGGATCTTCGGGCGGGTGAGGCGGGTGAGCGCGAACGTGCGGAGTTTTCCGCGCACAAGATCTTTCCCGATGAGATACCACTGGTTGCCGATGCAGCCGAGATGATACGGCTCCACGCGGCGTCGCGCGGCGGCGGTCTCCTTGAGGGAATGGTAGTCGAACTCGATCGGGTGCCGGTTGAGCACGGCATCGGAAAGCACGTCGAAAAGGTGCATTTCCTGCACGGCCGCGCCAAGCGGCCGGAAGGAAATCGCCCGGCTCAGTTCCTGCAGCGAAAACATCCCTTCCTCCCGCATCCCGGAGGTCATTTTTTCAAAGGCCGCCCGCAACGGTTTTTCAAAGGCCGTGCCCCGGTATTGCTCGACCGCTTTCTGTGCGACGAGCAGGGCAACCACCTCGCCGTGCGTGATCTGCACCATGGGAAACGATGTCACGGGCTTCGAGTAGCAAAACCCGTGCCGGGTGGAATCGTAGTCGATCGGCAAAAGCATCTGATCCCGCATGAAGTCGATGTCGCGCTGGACGGTTTTGTAAGAAACCTCGAACGCGCCCGCAAGGCCGCTGCAGTTCGGATACTTGCCCGCCGCCAGCAGTTCGTGGATTTTTATCATCCGGGCGTAGGGCGGGCGCGTGGCACGGGCGGTCGGATTCGGCGCGGAGGCACGACGGGCTCGGCTCACACGGGAAACAGCGGGCTTGCGAAACATAGGACAGTTTTTGTCCTATGGTATTCGTCCGCTGTCAAGATCCGAATATTCGTCTGTCGCGCGACGGAGCAAGGAAGCCCAATGGCAAAGCCTAAAATCCGCTCTGCGCTGTAAGAAGGATGCGCTTGGGATCGTAGCCGCGCCGGGCGGCCAGTCCGACAATTTCGGCGTAGGCGCTTGCGGACAGCCTCGGCTCGCGGGAGAGAATCCAAAGGAACTGCCGGGAAGGATGTCCGACCAGTGCCCAGGAATAATGGGCTTCGTCAAGGCCGATGATCCAATAGGCCCCCGCAAACGGGCCGCCAAAGCCGACCTTGAGTTTCGTGTTGTTGGAGCCGGGAACGACCGTTGCCCGGCCGGTGATAGAGAGAAGTTTTCCATTTTTCCCGAGGGATCGGTTGATCACGCGGATGCTGCCGTCCGGGTTGGCAGTGTATGTCGCGGTGGTATCGCCCGCACAGTTCCGCTGGAACCAGTTCGGGTATTTTGCAATTTCATACCACTTCCCGGCATAGCGGGAAAGGTTCACGGAGGAAACGGTTGTGAGTGGCGGACGTGTTGCGCAGCCGGAGAGGAGAAGGCTGATCAGGATTGCAGCGGAAGACAAAATCGCTTTCATAGGAGCATGACGATACGCGTGGCGAAGGGTCTTTGCATGGCAATTCTTGCGGGACTGCTTGTCGGTTGCGGGCCGGGCGAGCGCCGGGCGGATCTGGTTTTTATCAACGGGGCCGAGCCGGAGACGCTCGATCCGGCGATCATCACAGGCCAGCCGGAGGGGCGGATTGTCAACGCCCTCTTTGAAGGGCTCTGTGCTTACGACGCAACAGGCAAAGCGTGCCCGGGCGTTGCCTCGTCATGGGAAATTTCGCCCGATGGGAAAACCTATATCTTCCACCTGCGTGCCGATGCCCGCTGGAGCGATGGACATCCGCTTACCGCCCGGGATTTTGTTGACTCCTGGCGGCGGGCACTGACACCGGCGACGGGTGCCCAATACAACTACCAGCTCTTCCCGATCAAAAAGGCCCGGGCGTTTGCCGATGGAAAGATTTCCGATTTTGCGGAGGTCGGCGTGCGCGCGGCGGATGCTTGCACGCTGGTTGTCGAACTCGAAAACCCGACTCCGTATTTTCTCGAGCTGTGCGCGTTTCCGACGTTGCAGCCGGTTCCGGTGAGCCTGATCGAGCGGGTCGGCGACGATTGGATCAAACCGGGCCACATTGTCGGCAACGGGGCCTATGTCCTCGAAAGTTGGCGGATCAACGACAAGATCCGTCTGAGGAAAAACCCCCGCTATTGGAACCGTGATCACGTCACGCTCGACACGGTTGATGTTCTCCCGATCTCCGATGCGAATGTGGCGTTCAATTTTTATGCCAGCGGACTTGCGGATCTCGTCATGGACAAGGGTCTCGCACCACCGGCTCTGCTGGACGACTTGAAGAAGAGGCCGGATTTTCATGCCGCGCCATTTTTGGGAATCTATTTCCTGCGCTACAACTGCTCGCACGGGCCGTTCACCGACGAGCGGGTGCGGCGCGCGTTCTCGCTGGCAGTGGACAAGAAGCGCATCGTCGGGAAGATCACGCGCGCCGGCGAGCTGCCCGCACCGGGCCTTGTTCCTCCGGGCATCCCCGGATACACCGGTCCGGACGGGCTGAAGTTCGACCCGGAGGCCGCACGCAAACTCCTCGCGGAAGCCGGTTTTCCGGGAGGCAAAAGATTTCCGCTGGTGAATTACCTCTACAGCAAAAGCGAGCTCAACGAGGCGATCGCGGTCGAATTGCAAAGCATGTGGCGCGACACCCTCGGCGTGAATGTCAACCTTGTCCGGCAGGAGTGGAAAGTTTATCTGAATTCGCTCACGCTTTTGGACTACGATATCGCGAGGTCGAGCTGGGTCGGTGACTATCCCGATCCGAACACGTTTCTTGACATGTTTCTCACCGGAGGCGGCAACAATCGCACCGGGTGGAGTTCGCCGGAATACGATGCGCTTCTCGCCCGGGCGACACGCGAGATCGATCCTGCCAAACGATTCGAAATCCTCCGCGAGGCCGAAGACCTTCTGGTTGCCCGCGCCGTTCCAATCTGCCCGATCTACGACTACGTGGGCATCCAACTCTACGACCAAAAGAAGCTGGGAGGGATCAAGGCCAACGTGCTCGACGAACATCCTCTGCGCACAATTTTCCGCAGGAACGGAGAGGCCCGGACAGCCGAATCAAAATAACGCGCCGCGTTTGCCGAGCCGGGAAAAGCTCCGGCGCGCCCGATCAATCCTAAGGTTCGCTCACATCTGCGGAGATGGCGCATGCGATTTGCGATGGCGTTGCGGCACCGTCCCAACCACGGGAGAAAGGAAAAAGCTTTTCAAAGAGAATTGACGTATTCGATCAAATCTTCGAGTTCCCGGGAACTGAGAGTTGAGGTGTGCCCGTGACGGTTGTTGGCGTTGTATTTTGTGAGAACTTCTTCCATCGTCGCCGCCCGTCCGTCAAAAAGATAGGGGGCGGTGCGCCAGACTTCGCGGAGGGTGGGCGTGACAAAGCGGGCGCCTTTGTCAAAGCCATCGGACGTTCCCACGTCGCGAAGTTTCGAGTCGGTGAAATACGGGCCGCTGTGGCAGCGGACACAATCCGCCTTTTCAAACACCGCCTTGCCACGTTTGGCCGATGGGGAGAGATTGCCGTTGACCAGATAGGGACTGGGAACGGGCCGGAGCGACTTTATATATTGGTAAAGCGGGCCCGCGCGCTCTTCGTCCGGGTTCATGAACTGGATGAATTTCATCCCGGTGTGCACCGCCTCTTCGGCCGTTTTTCGCACGCCACGGGCCATGACGGGCGACCTTTGGGCGGAGAGGACGAGGCTCTTGGTGCTTTTCGGGTTGCCAATGCCATCGTTGAGAAGATCCCAGTTGACGGCATCCATGCGGGCGTCGGGGTGACAGGTGGAACAACTCTGCCATTGCTGGAAGCACATGGTGGCGGCGTCGTTGAAGAGCATCTCTCCCTTGCGCAAAGGAGTCATCGGGGGTTCCTGCCCGAGAGGCAGGGATTGAACCAATGGCTCGCCAGGAGCGGGCGTCACCACTCCCAGTGAGCCGGTGAAATATTCGGCGGCATAGACTTTGTGATCCGCCACGGCGAGCCCGCGAGGTCCGTTGCCTTTGAGTTTGACGCGCTGTCGGATGCCGTTGAGAAAGCTCAAGTCGTTGATGGGATTTTCCGGAAGGGCCTCGTAAGCGTTGTCATCCAAATGAGATTCGTCCCGGCGGGGGACTTTGCCGAGTTTGGCGAGGAGAGCCGCTTGGTCGATCAGGCTAACCTCATGCGTCGCCGAGTGGGCGACGCAAATGTATTTTCCGTCGGGGGTGCAAACGACGCCCCAGGGGTTGGCAGCACCAAGATCCACATCGTCGAGCAGCACGGTGTGGCGGAGCGTGCGCTTTTCGGCATCGATGATGTTGAGCGCGTGGGTGTTCATCCAGCCGCGTTCGATTTGGGTGGTGGGAACCATGAATCGGGCGAGAATCGATGGGACATAGACGATCTTGCCATCGGGGGAGAGGCACATCCCGCGCAGATCGATCGCGCCATTGGGAAGGCTGATGAACGTGCCCGCCTTGCCGCTGGCGGTGTCGATGACGTCGATAATGGATGTCATGCGATCCACATTTGCCGAGCCGGTGGGGAGATGATTTGCCACAAAGAGACTCTTGCCGTCGGGGGTGATCACAGCTGCCACGGGTTCACGGGTCACGGCAATGTGAGCGGTGGTCTTGCCGGTGGCGAGATCGATGACCTGTACCTCGTTGTTGAAGCGGTTGCAGATGTAGAGCGTCCTTTCATCCGGAGAAAGCACGGGAGCCATAGGCGTGTGGCCTGCGGGAAGAGTGCCCGAGATGGAATTATTAATCAAATCCACGAAATAGACTTTCCCATTTGCTCCTCCGGCCGTGACAATAAGATGCGTTCCATTTGGCATCAAGGCCAGACCGGAGGGTTCCAGCGGAAGCGGGCACGTGGCGATCAGCTTGCCGGTTTCCAGATCAACCGTCGCCACCAACTTCGCGGTTGCCTCGGCGACGTAGAGTCGTTTCCCATCATGCGAAGCAACCAGGGCGATCGGAGAAATATAATCGGCTGCCCGTGCGCCAACGACAGCCATTAGCACGAGGATCATCACTGCCAACCGGCTTCCGGAGAGCATCGGCAAAAGATTTCCGGCGTTGGCTTGCGTGAGAGGTTTGGGCATGAAGTGATGTTGCGATTTATAGGGGAGGGGTCGCCTCTCCAAATAAGGACACAGACCGGAAGAGGCGATCTCTGGCGCAGTTAAAACTCGACACCATGAGCGGGTTTTCTGACGCTATTGGGCAAGAAAGTTCCGGTTGATCGCGGGATCAAGATGCCGCACGCCTTTGTCGGAATGCACGGTGGCAACTTCGGTGACGATGGCACCGGCTGGCCCGGCGAACTGCCAATGGTGGGCGCCCACCCTGTTCAACTGCAAGAAAGTTCCGGGTTTCGCAAACACTTCGTGACGGACGGTGACTTGTCCGTTGTTGTGGCACTTTGGAATCACGATGCCGGACTTCAGGTTCGGCGTTCCCTCCCCAACGATGTGTGCCGATCCGTAGCGAACGAGCCAACCTTCGGTTTTGGCGGGATTCTTTCCGCTGGCCACGTGCCAATGCTCGGGCAGCATTTGCCCGGGGAGCAGGAAGAGATCCATCAGCATGTAACGGTCGCGCTCGTTGTTGCACCACATCCGCGCGGCAAGCCCGACCTGGGTGAACTGTCCCGTCCCGTAGTCGGAAACCCACAGCTGCTTTTTCATGTCCGGATAAACCGGATAGCCGTGGTATTTCATCAGGGCGATGACGGCGTCCTTCGCTTTCCCCTCATCGAACTTGCCTTTTTTGTAAAAGGTTTCGTTGGAGAACCTGGGCAACGGTGCCGTCTCGGCGGCTTGAACGGCGGCACCGATGAGAACGATGGGAAGGAGCGAGGAAAGTTTCATTTTGAAGATTTATACAGGTGGTGAGGGTGAAGACGCGCCCGGTTAATGGCGGTTTACGAGGACTACCGCAGGCGGACATCGTTTCCTAGAAAAAAGTCATTTCTTCCCCACATTCGTGCGCCCGAAACGCCCGCCGGGGCGTTTATCCGCTTGTAGGAAATGGCGCATGGTGGCAGTGTTTTCGCGATATGTCCCCCATAAAAATTCCCCTCCTCGCCTCCCTCCTGCTGTTACCGTTGGTCTCGTTGCCGGCAAGTGATACCAACTCGCCGGCTCCGGTCGCAGCCACCAGTACCGTTGGGAACAATCAGCCGTTGGCTCCCATCACGGAACCGGATGGCAGGAAATACCTGAGCACAGTTTCCCAAAACGGAAGAATGACAGGAGCGGAAAAGCTGGCGAAGTGTGCGGCACGGGTTGCCGAGTTCAAGGACAAGCCCTGCGATCTGATTTTTATTGGAGACTCGATCACGGAGCTCTGGTTGGACCAAAAACGAGGAGGCCTGCCGATTTGGACTCAAAAGTATGAGCCCCTTCACACTCTGAACTTCGGCATCGGCGGAGACACCGTCCAGAACGTCCTTTGGCGCTTCGAGAACATGGACATCAAGAGACTGCGGCCGAAAGTCGCCGTCATCATGATCGGGACAAACAACAGGAATTACACGATTCAGCAGATCGCTGAGGGGGTTAAGGCCGTGATTACGAAAACTCAGACAACATTTCCCGGAGTGAAAATCATCCTGGTCAGCATCCTGCCGAGCAATCGGGAGAGTGGGGGGAGCGAAGCTCTGGCGATTAACGATAGGATGCTCGCAGCCGACGGCATCATCAAAAACTTCGCCGATGACAAATCTGTCTTTTGGATTGATCTGGTGCCCATGATGCCGGCGGTGACAACAACGACTGCGGACGGGAAACAGGTTCTGAATTTCAAGGGGCTTAGCATTGATAGAATCCACCCCGACGGAGTAGGATACCAGATGTGGGCCGATGCCATGGATCCTGTTCTGAAGAAATTGCTTTCTGGAAACCTGGCGATGATCGCACCTGCGGTGCAATGTGCGGAGACGGCGGAACAATACAACGCCCGGGTGGCTGCGTGGCGCGCTGCGCGGTTCGGAATGTTTGTTCACTGGGGGCCGGTGAGCCTCACGGAGAAGGAAATTGGCTGGACGCGCGGGCGCAAATCTCCTTGGGGAACGACGCCTCAAGAGGAATACGACCAGCTCTACAAGAAGTTCAACCCCGTCCAGTTCAACGCCGACGAGTGGGTGGCGATCGCCAAGGCCGCCGGCGCGAAATACATCGTCCCCGTTTGCAAACACCACGATGGCTTCTGCATGTGGGATACCAAGCAGACGCCTTACAACATCATGAATTCGCCGTTTGGGCGCGATGTGATTAAGGAACTCTCCGAGGCCTGCCGGCGCCAGGGTGTCGCTTTTGGAGTTTATTATTCGATCGCCGATTTTTACCATCCCGACTACGGCTGGCCGGACAAGACCGTGCCCGGCTACGCGCTGCCCGCCGGGACGAAGCCGGATCAGGACAGGTACGAGCAGTATGTGATCGCTCAGATGTCGGAGCTCTGCACAAAGTACGGGCCGATCGTGACCTGCTGGTTTGACTGGGCTCCGCGGCCATGGAGCGTCAGCCGCGGGTTGCGCGTGTACAATCGTTGTCTGGAGCTGCAGCCGGGCACGCTCGTCAACGACAGGCTGGGACTCCCCGATGTGGACGAAAAAGGACACGTGATCCCATCGCCTGACAGGCCGGCGGATTTCGGAACCTTCGAGCAGCGGCCAGGTGGCTTCGACCGGGAAAAGGCTTGGGAAGCAAATGCCACGCTCACAAAGGCTGCCCCTGGCATCGTTGTGCCGCAATGGTCCTGGCAGCCGGGGGCGCCGATGCACTCGCGCGAAGACTGCATCCGCATGCTGGTTTGTGCTGCTGTGGATGACGGAAACCTCCTGCTCAACGTAAGCCCGATGCCGGATGGCCGTATCGAGAAGCGCCAAGCCGACCGTATGGGCGAAATTGGCGCTTGGCTTGGACGCTACGGGCAGTCGATTTATGGAACGCGTGGAGGACCGTTTGTCGCGCCCGACGAGAAGATCCGGAAGAGCACAAGCGATGGGACATTTTATCTCCCGGTCGGCGATTGGTGGGGCGGCAGCACCTGCCATGGGAACTCGATTTTTCTCCATATCCTCCGATGGCCGCATGATGTGCTCAGCCTGCCGCCACTTCCTCGCAAGGTCGTCGGGCATAACGTCCTGACCGGCGGAACGGCCGAAGTCAGGCAGACCCCCGAACATCTGGAAATCGAAGTGCCGACGGCCTCTCGCGATGCGCTGGATACCATCGTGGAACTGAAGGTGGACGGGCCTGCGGAGGATATTGCACCCATTCAGCAGCCCACTCACTCGCTGATGGCTCAGGGCCGGATAACGGCTTCAAGCTTTTTTGCGAATCAAAAACAATGGGGGCCGGAGCTAGTCGTGGATGGAGATGCCAAATCCCGGTGGGTCGCCGATAAGTCGGACAAGCTGCCTTGGCTGCAGGTCGATTTTGATGCTCCGCACGAGGTCAGCTCCGTCTATGTCAAGGAGGCTTTGGGCGGGGTAGAGAAGTTCGCTTTGCGCTACCGCTCTGAAAAGGACGATCCATGGCTAACCTGCTTGGAGGGAACAACGATTGGACAGACACTTCTCGAGAACTTTCCTCCTGTCAAAGCCTGCGCGATTCGCCTGGAATTCCTTCAGTGCTCGAAACCTCCGGTGTCCATCTCGGAATTCCATGTCTTTTCGCCGGTGAAGTAAGCCCGGCTTTTTAGCCTAAAAACAGAATGGAACCACGGAGAACGCTGAGAACACGGAGTCCAATCAAAAGAGAGGCTGAGGGTTGCGAAACCACACAATGCAAATGGATGACTCTCCCCAAAGGCGGTTCTCCATCAAGCCTGCAATATCCTTTATATTCCTCGCTCTGTGCTCTCCGTGACCTCCGTGGTTAATTTCCATGTTTTCCTTTTAGGTTAGAAATTTCTCATTGATGATGAAAAAATACGTCCCAATCTTTTTAATATTAGCGACCGTCTTGACGGCTTCTGCGCAGGAAAACCTAACGCTTTGGTACACGAAGCCGGCGGCCAATTGGCTGGAGGCCATGCCGCTGGGCAACGGACGGCTGGGCGCGATGGTCTTTGGCGGCGTGCGCCAGGAGCATGTGCTTTGCAATGAGGGGAGCCTCTGGAGCGGGTGGGCGGATCCGGAGAACGACAGGCCCGGTGCGGCCGACGCGCTCGAAAAAGTGAGGCAGCTCCTTCGCGAAGGAAAACGCAACGAGGCGGGCGTGCTGGCCAAGAGCGACTTTCTCAGCGTGAAGGGTTTTGGGAAGCCCGACTTCGGGGCGTATCAGGCGTTCTGCGATGTGCTGGTGGATTTCAAGGATATGCCTGAGAAGGGGGAAGACTACCGGCGCGACCTGGATCTCACGACGGCGACCGCGCATGTGACGTATCGCGTAGGAAGCACTCGATTCGATCGGGAGTTCTTTTGCAGTTATCCAGATCAGGTCTCGGTGATGCGATTCACGGGCAGCGAAAAGGGGAAGATCAGCTTTCGTCTGGGAGTAACGTCACCGCACAAGAATACCAAGATCACAGTGAAGGATGGCGAACTGGTATTTGACGGACATGTTGACACCCAAGATTCCGCCCACGAGGGAATGAAATTTCAGGCGCGAGTGATCGTTCGCACCGAGGGTGGGGGAATCATCGACGAGGCCGGCCGGATTAGCGTGACGAATGCGGACGCAGTGACGGTGCTTTTTGTCGGCGCGACGAACTACAAACTGGAATACCCGAGCTATCGCGGATCCGAGCCTGCGGAGAAAAACGCAAAAACGATCTTGGCATTGACCGGGAAATCCTATGAGCAGCTTCGGTCGGCACATGTCGCGGACTTTCAGAAAATGTTTAATCGCGTCGCTCTCACGCTCGATGACAAGCCGAGGGACTCGCTGCCGACGGACGTTCGGCTGGCGCAATACAAGACGGCACCTGATGATCGCGGGTTGGAAGCTCTGCTATTCCAGTTTGGCCGGTACCTGCTGATCAGTTCGTCACGCCCCGGCGGATTGCCCGCAAACCTGCAAGGCGTATGGAACAACTCGAACACGCCGCCGTGGAATTGCGACTACACGCTTAACATCAATGCCGAGATGAATTACTGGCCGGCCGAACTTTGCAACCTGTCCGAGTGCGCCGAGCCGCTGATGGCCTGGATGGAGGATTTGCGCAAGCCGGGCGAGAAGACGGCAAAGATCCATTACAACTCGGGCGGCTGGGTTGCCCATCATTGTGGCAACGTCTGGGGGTTCACCGCGCCGGGGTCGAACCGCGGCATCCACATGATGGAAGCCGAGAGCGCGGCGTTCGCCTGCCACAACATCTGGGAGCACTACGCCTTCACGCAGGACAAGGAGTTCCTGCGCAAATCGGCATGGCCGGTGATGAAGGGGGCCGCCGAGTTTTGGGTCGAGAATCTTCAAAAATTTCCCGGCGGCTTTCTTTCCATCTCGCCGAGCTTCTCTCCGGAACAAGGCCCGTTGACGCGAAGCGCCTACTGGCAGATCATGGTCGTTCGCGACTTGTTCGACAATTGCATCCAAACCGGTGAAATCCTTCAGGCCGACCGGGAGTTCTGCGCCAAGCTGAAGGTGCTGCGTGACCGCTTGGTGCCGCTCAAGATTGGCGCGGCCGGCCAGCTCTGCGAATGGGCTGAGCCCGACCTTGAAAAGGGTGTGGAAAAAAATACCCACCGGCACGTCTCGCATATGTTCGCCGTGTTTCCTGGCAGCCAGATCACCCCCCGCTCCACTCCCGATCTTGCGAAAGCGGCGATCCAGTCGCTCAACTATCGCGGCGATGTCGCCACAGGATGGAGCTCCGGCTGGAAGATCAATCTCTGGGCGCGGCTGGGCGATGGAGACCGTGCGCGGAAACTCGCCAGCTCGCTCATTGCCAACTACGTCGCCCTCAATCTCTTTGACCTCCACCCGCCGTTTCAGATTGATGGCAACTTCGGCTATACCGCCGGCGTCGCCGAAATGCTCCTCCAAAGCCATCGGCGCAATGAAGACGGCTCGTTCATCTTGGATCTACTGCCCGCCCTGCCAAAAAGCTGGCCGAATGGCTCCGTAAAAGGTCTGCGGGTGCGCGGCGGGTTCACGGTGGACATCGAGTGGAAGGACGGCAAGGTTATAAATTGCCGCATCGCCTCCACCGAACCGCATGATGTCCGCGTCAACATCAACGGAGAGATGAAAACCGTGCGGTCGGAGAAGTTATGATGAGAAGCAAAATGCGTCTATGCGTTATGCCTGCACGAATTCAAACTGTTACCTCCTCAGTCCACAACAAAGTAAAGAATCCTCGGGGCTTGCCCCGAGGATTCTTTACTGGCATGGGACGTCGGAGTTTAATGCCAGTACTTCGGCGCGACGCCCATCTTTGCTTTGAAGAGCCGGGAAAAATAAAACGAATCTGTAAATCCGACGCGCGCGGCGACCTCGGCAACTGTGAGCGTGCCGAGCAGCCGCTTTGCTTCGTTCAGCCGCAGGTGGATGAGGTATTGTTGCGGAGCAATGCCTGTGACCTGCCGAAACAGTCTCCGGAACTGCCGATGGCTCGTCCCCATCTTTTCGGCCATGCGCTCGAAATCAATTTCGCTGCCAAAGTTCTTCGAGATAAAATCGAGCGCCCGATGAACCATTCTGGCGCGCTCGGTATTCTGCGGCGACTGATCCTGATGGTATTTTAGGATGTGCCCCAGGATTTCCATCACGATACCGGACTGTATCTGGTTTGCGTACGGCGGATACCCTCGCGCAACTTCCAGCAGCCGGTCGAAGCACGCGATCATTTCGCTGCGGATGCCAACGTGCAGGTGCGGCACCTCGGGCGAGATCAGCTCATGGGCGCACCACTGGTTGGCTAGTTCGCCATTGAACAGCACCCATCGCTCGGTCCAGCCCGTCCTGCGAAGCGGTTGATAATTGTGCCAAATGCCGGGGAACAGCATAAGGACATCGCCGGCGGCGACTCGCTTCCAATCCGCATTCGCTACGGTGAACTCGCCTTGACCATCGGTGATATACACGAACCCATAGTCCTGCAGCTTTCTGCCTTGTTCCCACTGGCAGCGAACATTGGCCTCGGGGCGATGGTAGGGTTCGTTTGGCGGTTCGACCCGCTGGCCTGTCCCCGCAACGTGGAGGCCCCACGCGCGCTCGCGAAGGGCCGGAATGTAATCGAAACGTTCTCGAATGGCCAATTTGTCCATGTGCGTGATCCATCTGTCTATTCCAATGAGAGTGGAGTCAATGCTTGAGTTGTTAGGGTTCAGTGTTCGGATTTCAATAAAAACAAGGGCGCTATCTTCTGAAAACTGAAAACTTACGTCTATCCCATTTCGGTGTGAAAACGGTATTATGCTGAGGCGCGGACAATTATTTCGGGCTGGATGAGATCCTGAACTGACGCCTGTTTTGGCGTGCTGGGGCACTCCATCAGGCGGCTGAGTATTTCCACCGCTTGCTGGCACATCAGCTGGTGCCTTACCGAGACGGTGGTTAGCGGAACAGGCGTGAAATGGCCGGTTAACGTGTCGCCGAAGGCCACCACTGCCGCTTCCCGAGGGATTTCGAATCCCGCTTGCAGAAGCGTGTTCATGCAGACCAGAGCCATGATCTCGTTTTCAGCCACCAGAGCGGTCGGGGCCGGTTCGCGGCGCATGAATTTGCGGATCGCTTCCGCCGCTTCGTTGGGATCGTTTGAGAGCGGCGTCTGGAATTCATTCAATGGAAGGTTCCGGCGTTTCATGGTTTCCCGATAACCTGCAAGCCTGTCCTTGACGGTCTGAAACTCAACTTGCGAATGCACGAAAGCGATGTGCCGGTGACCTTTCCCCGCAAGGTACTCAACGGCCATGCGCGCGGCGGCCGCGTCATCGTATTTGATGCAGTGGATTTGAACTCCTTCCACGCGATTGTCGATGGCCACGAGCGGAAGGCCGGTCTTGAGGATTTCACGGTAGATCGAGCTGTTCTTGCGTCCCGGCACAGGAGCGACAATCAGTCCGTCCACGCTTCCATGCCGGGCATGGGCCAGGTGTTCGCGCTCCAGTTCCGGATCGCAATTCGAATCGCCTAGCAACATTTGGTACCCGAGATCGTGCCAGCGTCGGCTGAAGATCTTGGAAATGGCGGCGCAATACGGATCAGCAATGTTGTGGACCAGCACCAGGACGTTGAGGGTTTTCCCGGAAACCAGCGCCCGGCCCGCCTGGCTCGGATGGTAGCCCGTCTCCGCGATGATTTTCTGGATCCTCTCGCGCGTCCCCGGGTGAACCCGGTCGAGGTTGTTGATCACCCGCGAGACGGTTCCGATGCAGACGCCGGCGGCCTTCGCGATGTCGTTGATAGATACCTTGCCCATGCGCGAAACATCATCACCGGGTTCCGTTCCTGCGAAGTTCTTTGTGAATTTCATTGACTGAGCAGGAACTTAATCATAACGCTATGACACCTGCAAGTTCATTCATCCCAACTCCCCCCGATTATGAAAAGACGTGAACTGCTCCGAATGATTCTATTTCTTAGTTGCATCCTTCACGCGCTGGCGGCGGGGACGTCCGGGATAGCGATTGAGGGGATCACTCCGACCCCGTTCTTTCCCAAGACCGAGCAGGGGAAGCCGCTGAGGCAGAGGGCCGACCTCGCGCTGGACAACCCGGGAGCGCCCGTTGATGCCTCAGCCCGGATCACCGTCGGTTCTGAGGCGGCTTATACTCTGGATCTCGGCACGATTGCGCCCGGCAAGTCAACGGTTCCGATTTTCATCAGCGACATCGCCGCGTCGACAAAACTCACGGTTGAGGTGCTTTCGAAGAACGGTCTGCAACCGCTGGCAAAGAAGGAACTGACATGGCAGCCGCAGAAGAAGTGGACGGTTTACAGCTGCGAGTTCAGCCATCAGGATTTGGGCTTCGGCGATTATCCGCACCGGCTCCGCACCTCAATCCGTCACGGAAACATCGTTGGACCGCTGCAGTTTTGCCGCGAGACGGATGCGTGGCCGGCTGAAGATCAATACCGGTTCAACATCGAAACCAGCGAGCCGATCACCAGCTTCATCAGCTTTCACGGCAAGGACGCGGCGCGCGAGTTGGCGCAGCGGATGCGCGAGGGCCGCATCGCGCTTGGGCGGCTGCACAACACGGCGAACACGGAGGAATTGGGCCACGAGTTGATGGCGCGACTATTTTACATGAGCGGACGCTATGCGGTGGATTTGCTCGGCGCTCCGGCCAGTAAGACGATGCAAAATGACGACGTGGTCGGTCTCACTTGGCCGCTGGCCACCTATGCAGCGGAAGCGGACGTGCTGTATTTCATGCACGGCTTCAACGGCTGTGGAGGATGCGAGAAGCCTGCCGAGTTCGAGCCGGTCTTTTACTGGAAGGCCCCGGATTCCAGCCAACATGTGCTCGAACATGCCAGCGCCTATGGCGAAGGAAGCAACATCGGCCTTGATGATGCCACCCGGAAACTCATCGCGAGCCATACCTCCAGTTGGCAGCCGTATGACGTGATGTTCAATCAATGCGGCAGCGACTACTTGCAATCCTCGCGAACCTTTGTCGACCGCATCCATGCTTGGAATGCCAAGTGGGCCTATCCGCGTCTGCTGTGTGCCACGATGGACATGTTCTTCGATGCCGTTTCAAAAGAAATCAAGCCGTCTATCATCAAAACATTCGCCCTCGACTCCAACAACCAGTGGTCGGACCAGGACTACGCTGCCGCCTGCGCGTCCGGTCAGGCGCGCAAGCTCACGGAATCGTTGCCGGCCACGGAAACGATGGCGAGCGTGGCGCAAGCAATTGCGGGCGGCGGCGACCAGTGGATCAACACGTTTCAAGGCTATCACCGGCTGCTTCAATATTGGGAGCACACGAACGCCAAAGATGTGGCGCGCGGCAATATGGCCTGGTACGAGACCGAGCTTGAAGAAAACCGAGAGATGGTCGCCGAGGCCGGAGGTTATCAGCAACAGGTCTTCAGCGGTGCCAGTCAACGTCTCGCCGATGCCATTTCTCGCACCGCAGAGAGAAATCTGATCGTCTTCAATCCGCTACCGTACCAACGAACCGACATTGTCCAGGCAGATATTCCGGCTGATCTTATCCCCGTGGATCCGGTGACCGGCAAGAAACCGCACGTACAGCGCCTGCCGGACGGCAGGACGGTGTTCGTCGCAGAAGACATCCCGGCTACCGGCTACAAGGTTTATGAATTAGTGGCAGGCCAGCGCGATGCCGGCGCAACGGCCCAACCGGAGTTGGAAAGCAAGTTCTACCGGATCGAGTACAACCATCTCACCGGCGCGCTCACGAGCCTCTATGACAAGACGCTCGGGATCGATCTCATCGAGACAAATGCGCCTCACGCCTTCAACGAGTATCTTTACGAATACCGCACCCACACGACCGGGCTGAATTTCGATTCGGTCTGGAGCCGCATGGCGAAAGCCGATTCCATTAAAGTCGTTCGCGGTCCGGTTGCCGACGTGCTGACCGTGACTGGCAAGGCTGAAGGCGTGCGCGCACTGAAGCAAACCGTCGTTCTTTATCACGATCTGCCGCGCCTCGATTTCGGCATCTGGATGGACAAGGCCCCGGCTGCCGGCAAGGTTCAGCAGAACCATGAAGCCGTGTTCGTCGCGCTGCCATTCGACGTCCCAAATTTCCGCATTCACCACGAGCTTCCCGGAGCGGTGATCGAGCCATATCGCCAGCAGTTTCAGGGAAGCGCAACCGATCATTACGCCATCCGCAGCTTCACCGATTTTTCCAACGGCAAGTTCGGTGTCACTGTCAGCCCTATTGAAGGCAGTCTTGTGTGCTACGGCGAGCCGACCTCCTCGCCGATGGTTGTCGGGCGCGAAGGTAAGTTCAAACGGGATCAGACGTATCCGGAAAAAAGCCGGCTTTACCTGTACCTTTTGAACAATATGTTCGACGTGAACCTTGCGTTTGATCAGCAAGGTCCCGTTTCATTTAATTGGGCGTTGCGCAGCCACGCGGGCGACTGGAAAACCGGCGGAGCGGATCGTTTTGGACGCAGCGTGCAACAGCCGCTGTTGGCCTGGCGCGCCGATGGAAAAAACAACGGCACGTTGCCAGCCAGCGGCAGCTTCATGGGCGTGGACGTTGCAAACGTGATGTGCAGCGTGATCAAGCCGGCGGAGGCGAACGGGCGCGGATTCATTATCCGCCTCAACGAAACCACCGGCACCAGCACGACCGCGACGGTGACTCTTCCGATGTTGAACCTCGAATCCGCCCGCGCCACATCGCTGGTCGAAAATGACCGGCCGGAGGAGTATCCCATCACCGGGCATTCGTTCAAAATCACGATGCCGGAATTCGGCGTGAAAACCATCCGCGTGACCTGCGCCGGCGATTCCATCGCCATCTCCGACCTGAGCGCGAAAGCCGTTGCCGATATGCAGGTGGACTTGAATTGGACGAGCGAAGGAAAGAACGTAGATCATTTCAACATCTACCGGGATACGCACGCGGAATGCGCGCCGACGCAGTTGAACTTCATCGGCCAGTCCGCAACCGGCAGCTTCACCGATCTCCCGCGCGTGAACCTCGGCGGATGGCTGCGCAGTTGCCTCGATCCGAAGACAACCTACTACTACCGGATTGTTCCCGTTGATCGCGCCAACAACCCTGGTGCGCCAAGCGCGATCGCCACCGTCACCACGCCCGATTCCACGCAGGGGAATTTGCCGCCGGTGGCAGTGGAAGGCCTGCACGCCATTCTTGTTTCACCCATCAGCAAGGACAACTTCGTAAATCTCCTCTTCCGAACCGCGTGTGAGCCGGATGTGGAGCAATACGAAATTCACCGCAGCGCCCAGCCCGACTTTTCTGCTGGCACGAACACGCTCGTCGGCATGGTGAAGAGCGACGATGTCCCGCCCCGCAGCGGCGGCTACGGCGAGCAGCGGACTCCGTACAAGACTCGAGAATACGACCACGCCACATTCGCCGACAAATCCGTCGAACCGAGCACAACCTATTACTACAAAGTGCGTGCGGTGGACACCGCCGCACAGAAGGGGGCGTTCTCAGATGAAGTTTCCATTCGCACCAGAGACTCCACATCCAAGGATGCGTTCAGGACTGCCGCACAATCCGTCTATTCTTCCGAATTCGAAGCGGACAATGCGGTTGACGGCGACTCCGCTCCACAGAATGCATGGATCTCTAAACAGTACGGCGGCGGCACGAAGGAAAACCCGCGCGACATTTGGTGGCAGATCGAATTCGTCAAGAAGCCGCTCACCATCAAAGGCGTGAAAATCACCGGCGACCACCGGGACGTTATTCCGCACCAAAAGAATCTTCAGGTTCAATTACGCGATGGCGGCACATGGAAAACCGTCGGTGAAATCAAGGACGCCACGACAAAAGATGTCACTATCACCTTCGCCCAGCCAGTAATCATCGGCACGCTCCGCATTCTCGTTCCCGCCGCCGATCTGCCAAAATCCGAGCGCGCCGATGTTGACGGCATCGTCCGAATCTGTGAGCTCGCCTTCATCCTGCCTGATGGCACGGAAAAGGGAGTCGATTAGCATTTCGTTATCGCTAGCCTGTACCCGTAACGTGGAGGCCCCACGCGCTCTCGCGAATGGCCAGATTGTCCATGCTTTTGGCCAATCTGTGTATTCCAATGAATAGTGAGTCCATGTAGATTGTCCGGAGGTTTAGCCAGACAGACCATGCTGCCCCCCATCCCCTTCCTATGACACTCGGCATCCTCGATCTATCCATCATCGTCTTGTATCCTGCCGTGGATTCAACTATCGGGCAGAATGTCGGAATAACAGACTCCAGTGCATATGGTTATTCCGAATATTCACCCTGAAAAAACTATGAAACACAGAGATCGCGTCGCCATGGCGCTTAACCACGAAGCTCCGGACCGCTGCCCGATGCAAATCAGCTTCACTCCGGAATTTGCCGACCGCCTGCGTGCGGACATGGGCCTGGGCTCCGGCAAAGAACACAACCCTCACGGCGGCGGCAATACCTACCAACTGGAACGGGCGCTCGACGAAGACCTCCTCCTCACCAGCGTCGGATGGGCAAACTCCTACTACAGCGGCAGCGGAGATTACGTGGACGAATGGGGCATCGACTGGCGTCAGTGTCCTTACGAAACGCCATTTGGGCGCGGACATTATACCGAAGTCGCCTCGCATCCGCTGGCTGACGCCGACGCGATTACGAGCTACACGCCGCCCGATCCCAACCGCCCCGAACTTTACACCGAGTCCGAACGGGTTATCCGCGAATATAAGGACGAATACTGGATTGTCGGCGTCACCGTGACTACGATCTTTGAAACCGCCTGGGCGCTGCGCGGGCTGGACACGATGTTGATCGATCTCATCACCGACCGCGAACTGGCCGAAACGATCCTCGATATTCCGTTCCAGTACCACCTCGCCGCCGCCAAGAAGCTAACGCAAATGGGCGTCGATATGATATGGGTCGGCGATGACATCGGCGCACAAAATTCCATGATCGTCTCTCCCGAGATGTGGCGGTCGATTTTCAAGCCGCTCTGGGCCAGGTTCTTCTCCGAGATCAAAGCCATCAATCCCAACGTGAAAATCGCCTACCATTCCGACGGGGTCATCGATCAGATCATCCCGGACATGATCGAAGTCGGGCTTGACGTCTTAAACCCGATCCAGCCCGCGTGCCTGAACCCTGCGGAACTCAAAAAGAGGTTCGGCAAGGAGCTCTGCTTCTGGGGTTCCATCGACGAGCAGCACACGCTTCCCTTCGGCAAGCCCGACGACGTGCGCCGCGAAGTGCTCAGCCGCCTCGATACCCTCGGAAAAGGCGGAGGCCTCATCCTCGGGCCGACACATCACGTCCAGCTCGATACTCCGATGGAAAACTTCTGGGCCATGACAAACGCAATCACCGGAACGCCCTATTCGCCCTATTCGCGGGGTTTGCAATCAGCCCTGGAATCCTCCGGCCGACCAATTCCAGACATCCTAGCCTTAACGGAAACGAGAAAATGACAAACGAGGAAGCCATGACCAGCATCAATGAGCGCTACGCCAGCCGCATCGCGGCGTCGCGCGGGCGGATCGAGGGCGTTTACCGTCATCGGGAAAACGACATCGTGCCGTTTGTGGTCGCCGATGTGAATTACTGGGTTTCGGGAGAGACGCCGGAGCTGATCCCCGACGATTACTTCACCGACTGCGGGACGATGTTGCGTTACCAGTCTGCGAAAATCGAGCATCACATGGCGACGTATGACGACGACTACATCCCATTTCTGTTTCCGTGGTATGGCACCGGCGTTATTCCGTCAGCGCTTGGCGCAAAAGTTTTGTTCCAGCAAAAAATGGATCCGGCCGTGGAAGGCGCGGTCGTCAGTACCCCGGAGCAGGTCCGTCAGCTCGCATTGCCCGATCCGGAAAAGGACGGGCTCATGCCGCGCGTGCTGGAGACCATCCGATATTTTCGCGAGCACTCGGACCTGCCGATTTCGTTCAGTGATCCGCAAGGGCCGTTCACGACCGCGCTCACACTTGCCGGCCCGGAGACGTTGTTCGTGTGGTTCCACGAGGAGCCGCGCGCGGCGCACGAGCTGCTGGAGTTTTGCACCGAGGCATTCATCCGCTGGATCAAGGCGCAGAAGCAGGTGATGGGCGCCGAGCGGGGGCGGCATTGTTACCCACATGGAATTGAGCTGCCGGAGCAGTTCGGCAAGGTCTGGCTTTGCGACGACGATTGCGGCCAGATTTCCACGGAGCAGTACCGCGAATTCGTCGTGCCCTGCAACGAGCGGATCTTTCGTGAGTTTGGCGGAGGCACGCTGCACTTCTGCGGCAGCGCCGAACACCAGATCGAAAACCTCGCCGCCACCGAGGGTCTCGTGGGCGTGAACAATTTCTGCATGGGCAACTTCCGCCAGATCTACCGGATGCAGGAAGCGTTTGCCGGGCGGATTGCGCTGAAGGTCTGCGATTTCACACCGCTCCACATTGCCGCCTACTACGATGAGCTCTTCAGCCATCTGCGGCGGCGCGGAATGATCGTCGGCTCCTTTGTGTCGCCGGAGATGGCGCTCCACAATGGCAAGTACGAACTGCGCTCGCGCCACGGGGCCGACATCGGCCGAGAAGTATATGCCAGCCTGCGTCAGCATGGTTTGCATACCACGAAACTGCTATAAATCACAGTAACTCACAAAAGGAAGTCGTATTATGTCCGCACCATTATTCAGCCCGCCCTCGTCGCTGCCCAAACCGTCCCAGGGCGGACACAACAGCCTGTTCGTGTTTGGCGTCAGCATGGTCGCCGCAATGGGGGGACTCATGTTCGGCTTCGACCTTGGGATTATCACCGGCGTTATTCCGTACATCAAACATCAGTTTGCGCTTGGTGATTTTTCCCTGGGCTGGGTCGTCGCCATCTTCGAATTTGGAGCGATGGTCGGAGCGCTGTTCATTGGCCGCTATGCCAACAAGTATGGCCGCAAGCGAACGATGCAGTGGAACGCGCTGCTGCTGGTCATTTCTTCAGTGTGCATTCCCTGGTCGTTCAATGCCACCGTGCTGACGCTGTGGAGATTCGTCCAGGGTCTCAGCGTGGGCGCGGCATCGGTGCTGTCGCCGATGTACATTGCCGAAATCTCGCCTGCGGAATCGCGGGGAAGATTTGTCTCGCTCAACCAATTGACGATCATCCTCGGGATCTTGCTGGCCACGATCAGCGCCTGTGCGTTTGGCAATAAAGACATCGACAGTCCGGCATGGCGTCTGATGTTGGGTTCAGCGCTGGTGCCATCGGTTTTGTTCCTCCTGCTGTTGCTCCTGATCCCCGAATCGCCAAGATGGCTTGTCAAGGCGGGGCGCGATGGCGAGGCGATGGGCGTGTTGAGACGCCTTGGCAGCGCCAGCCACTTCGATGAAATCAAGGATACGCTGACGGCAACTCATCGTCAGGGCACCTATCGGGATCTTCTAGCGCCTGGGTTATTGACGGCTTTGATGGTGGGTGTTGGGCTGGCCCTATTGCAGCAGTTCTGCGGAGCCAACAACGTCACCACCTATGTCCAGGTCATTTTCGAAAAGGCCGGGATCGAACTGACAGACGGACTTTTCAAAGGGATGTTCGTGGGATTGGTATTCTTCGTGTTTACCTTTGTCGCCATCTTCACGGTGGATAAACTGGGACGCCGGAAACTTATGCTGTCCGGCACCGCGCTGATGGCGGTGATCTTGTTTGTGCTCGCGTGGGCGTTCCGGCAGATCGCGGAAAAAGAACTCGCCCACCAATCCACGAAATCGACCGGGATGTTGGTGTTCGTGATGGTTCTCGCTTACATCGCCACATTCGCCGTCACCCTTGGCCCGGTGACCTGGGTGCTGCTGGCGGAAATCTACCCGAACTTCATCCGTGAAAAGGCGCTGTCGATTGCCTCCTGCGCGTTGTGGACGGCTTGTTTCCTTGTCGTCTTGGCCACGCCCGCCTTGTTGAACCTGAGCCCGGTATTCAACTTTGTTCTTTTTGGATTCATGAATGTGATCGGCTTCTTCTTTTTGCTGAAATGGCTGCCTGAAACCAAAGGCCGCTCGCTGGAAGAGATGGAGGATCTTTGGAAGGGACAGCGGGCTCCTCGGCCTGTGGCTAATCCGTCTGCTGCCAACAATTCTACTGCTGTCCGTTAATCCAATAACCGCATCATTGCCAAAAGATAACAAGAAGGAATTAATCTATGAACAAGATATGGAACCTCATCATAATTGCCACCCTCTGTGCCGTGAATGCATTGGCGGCGGAGCGTCCATGGGCAGCGTACCGGTATGCGCCGGATGCACTGCGAGAGATTGACCTTGCCTCCGATACGGACTGGACATTGTCAGTCGATGGCGCGACGCCGCGGCCGATCAAGGTGACGGCAGGCGGATGGAACTCCGATCAGCAGGAGCCGCAGATCCCGTCGGCCGATGTGAAGGATTACGCCACTTACGAACGCCAAATTACGATTCCGGCCGAGGCCAAAGACCAAGTGGTGAAGATTCTTTTTGGCGGATGCAATTACGGGGCCGAGGTTTTTCTGGATGGGCGGAAAGTGACCGAGCACAACGCGCCGATGACGCCGTTTGCTGCGGATCTGACCGGCTTGGCCGCTCCCGGGAAAACATGCCGACTCGAGGTGAAGGCCTACACGCGTTACCATTTCGGACGGCCGCCGACGGTTCCAGCCGGGTTCGACTTTAACAAAGGAATGGCCACGGCCGCCAACAAGAATTGCGACGGCCACACCAAGTTCGCCTATGGACTGACCGGCTATGTGCGTCTGGCCATTTACCCGCCGGTCTATGTATCCGATGTCTTTGTGCAGCCGTCGGTGGCGGACAAACTGCTAACGTATGATGTTTGGGTAACCAACACGACGAAGACGTCGAAGACGGTCATCCTCAAAAGTGCGCTGGCCTCATGGAACAAGCGCGAGTGGCACTATCCAACCCTTCCCGACCGCGAGATTCAAATTCCCGCTGGAGAGACGGTGAAAGCAACGATCAAAGCCCCATGGAGCCTTGGCCCGGAAAGCTATTGGTGGCCGAACATTCCGTTCCGGGCGGATTACCAGGCTGTGTTGCACAAGCTGAACCTTGCCCTGGTGGAAGGATCGCAAACCATTTGCCATCGCGCACAACGTTTCGGCTTCGTGGAATACAAGGAAGGCCCATTTTACTACACCGTCAACGGCGTGCGCTTTACCAGCTTTGGCGACAGCAATAGCTACGGCCAGATCGGCGAGTATGATTGCTGGACCGAGACGCCATGTTTCCAGCCGCCGCAGGCCGGCAGCAAGGGCTGTGCGGAGACTTGGAAACGCTACCAGCGGATCGGCTTCAACGATATGCGGCTCTCCACGAGCGTACCGACCCGGTACATGTTGGAGACGGCGGATGAAGCCGGTTACATGTTGGTGCCGGAGGGCGGTTCGTGGGGCAACCGTACCAGCGCATTTCAGAAGGAAAATTTTTCTTTCCAATTGCAGGCGACGATCCGCGCCTGCCGCAACCATCCCTGTGTCGCCCGGTATTCGCTCGCCAATGAATCGTTGCCGGCGGATTTCGCCAGCCCGAACAATCCGTGGCGCTGGCTGATCGATGCCGCCTTGGAGGTGGATCCGACCCGCCCGTATGTGTTTGAGGTCAACAATAAGCAAACCGGTGCGGTGCCGGGCATGAAGGGCGGCCACGCCCATCAGATGGAACACTACCGGCCGATTGTCCCGAGCAACGATCATATCCGCGGCATGGGCGAGTGCGCTTGGACGACTGACGGCATGGCCGATTTTACCCGCCAGGCATTAGCTATGCGGCTGAATGATTGGGCGCACTTCGCCCCCTGGAGCTGGGTGAACTTCTGGCCAAACTTTCTCGAGGGGATGAATAGCCAGCGCCATCCCTGGAAGTCCAACAATTATGGCGATCGCAAGGATGGCGTGGATGGATGGGGCTCGCTGATCGTCAAGGCGGTTCAGTGGGCGTTGCATCCCTATCTTGTTTTTGATCGGGAGTTGCTGGAGATGAATCCGACCATCCGCGAGAATTCCCACAGCGGCAAGGTCGGCTGGCCCTACAAGCTGCCAAAATGCCCGGCCGGATCGCGGATCGAACGCCGCATCGAGGTGTTCAACGCCGGGCTTGCCGGCAATCAACTGCAGTTGCGTTGGCAGGCCCGCTGGGATGATGCAGCGGGGCCGCTCGTCAGCGAGGGGACGCTGCCGCCCTGCACGATCGAGCCGGGATTTCACGCCACGCAAACCGTGGCATTCGATGCCCCGAAATTGCCCGGCGCTGACCGGACACTTTGCCTCGTTCTTGAAGTCGTCAAGGACGGCCAGGTTGTGAATCGCGACGATCGCACGCGGCTGACCGTAACGACGCAATAGATCAAAAACGAAAGAAATCAACGTGAACCCCGCCCCCCCTCAAACCGAACAAATACCACTAACTCAACTCCGAAAAGTAGTTTTCGGAGGTTCCCATAAGTTGATTATGAACAGCGCGGCGGTTGCCGCACTCTCGCTCTCAACCGTCCCGTCAGCACTGGCCGAGGTAACGGTTCCAGAAAGAGTGTTCCCGGTCTTTGATATCGCAGACCGCTCGCCAACCCCTCCCATGGGCTTCTCCTTTTGGAATGCTTTCGGCTCCCAAGGTTCCTGTGATCTGTTTGTGCGTCAGACAGGCGAGACACTTGTTTCCAAAGGACTCAAAGATTGCGGTTACGACATGTTGCTCGCATTCGATGGTTCATGGTATTCCACTGACGTCAATCCAGGTCGTGATGCCGATGGTCGCATGCTGACTGACGCGAAGCGTTGGCCCAACGGCATCAAGGCGGTTAGTGACTTTGTTCATTCAAAAGGTCTTAAGGTCGGAGGATACACGGACATTGGCCAGCTCGGCTACTGCAATCCCAGACAACGGGGTTTCCAACCCCAGGATGTTCAGCAGTATTCGGAGTGGGGATGGGACTACATTAAGATTGATGATCGTGGAAGAACGGGGTGGCTCAATGTGGTTCAGCCCCTTGTTGCTAACATGAAGCGTCCGATCATTATCAGTCTCTCCACCCCGGGCACCTTTCCGTTCGAATTCGGCCCGCGGATTTCTAATCTGTGGCGAGTTGGTAGCGACATCCTAGCGCATAAAAATGATAGGGCCTCTCGAAGCTCACATTCCAGTTTCTGGCAAGTACTAAAGGAGTTTGATAAGGCAGAACAATACTGGTGGGCTCAGGCGCCTGGTCGGTGGAACGACTTGGACATGATGGTGGTGGGATGTCGGGGAATTTCGGACGAGGAAGCAAAATCTCATTTCAGCATGTGGGCGGAAAGGGGAGCCCCGCTCTTGATTAGCACCGATCTCCGTGATCCATCTCTCGATCCCGAGGGGCTCTATCCCAAAATCAACGAGACTCAACTCGGGATCCTGAAAAACAGGGAGGTCATTGCCGTCGATCAGGACAGCCTGGGAGCCACGGGCCGAAAGGTGCCGTCTACAGGCGGAGAAGTCTACGCCAAGCCATTGCAAGCATTTACGTCCGGAAAGGTAGCCGTTCTCTTCCTGAACCGCACCGGCGCGGTCAGTGATATCCGGGTTAACTGGAGTTCGTTAGGCCTGAAACCCGCCAAGGCGAAAGTCCGGGATCTGTGGGTTCATTCTGATCTCGGCGCGATCCAGGACGGCTGGACCGCCAAGGCCGTGCCGCCCCATGGTGTCGTCATGCTGATTGTGGAAGGCGAGTACGATTGGGATCGTCCGCGAAGCTACGAAGCCGAATCTTCTTACAATACCTTCACCGGCCTGGCTTACGTGGTGGCGTACAAGAGCCCTGAAATACTGCAGTTCTCGTCAAATGCGGGCGTCACCGGGGTCGGGAATGATTTGGGAAACAGTCTGCAGTTCAACCGTGTTGCTGTACAAAAGACCGGCCGCTACAATGTTGCCATTGCGTATGCATGTGCCGCTGATTTCAGCACGGGGGTGAGTATCAATGGCGCAGCGCCACTCAACATCAACTTCCCGCGATCCGGTGACGGGAATGCGGTCAAGGAGGTTGTTCAGGAAATGGAACTTAAGGCCGGCGAAAATACCCTGCGCTTTGAAAGCACGACGACCCAGAAGCCGCTTTTTGACAAGATAACGATTCGGTGAACCATTTTTTATATGATTCTTCAACTCGCGAAACCACCTTATGAAATCCCGGCTCGATGATCCTGAATAACCAAATGAAACACAGAAAAATACTCGGAACATTTACTCTCGGCGCCCTGCTGCTGGCTCCGCTAGCCGTATTGCTTGCCGCCGAGAATTCGTGGTCGGGGCACCGGTTTGCACCAGATGAAGTCAAGGAAATCGATCTGGCCTCGGACACGGCTTGGACGCTGAGCGTTGACGATGGCACTCCTCGCAAAATCAAGGTGCCCGGCGGCGGATACAACTCCGACCGGCAGGACCAGCCTTGGATTCAAATGGATGTTGAGTTGCCTGGCAAGAATGCAATGCCGCAGGTTCGTGCCGTCAAAGATCATGCCACCTACCAGCGGGAGATCAGTATTCCCAAGGAAGCGGAAGGAAAGTCGGTCGCTCTGGAGTTGGGCGCGGTGAATCACGGGGCCGAGGTCTTCCTCATCGACGGGGGAAATGAAACGTTGGTGGGCGAGCATGCCGGGCCGCTCATGCCTTTCAGCGTCGATCTGACACGACGTGTGCAGCCGGGCAGGACATATGGCTTGAAAGTGAAGACCTATCCTCTGTGGCATTATGGAAACAAGGTGCCAGTCGGCTTTATCTACAGCGAGGGATGGGTCGATCACCCCAGTGGATATGCGTCCAAGTTTGGCTTTGGCATTACCAGTTTTATCCGGCTGGCCATTTATCCGCAGGTGCGCATCCGCGACATTTTTGTGCGGCCTTCGGTATCGCGAAGCAGCTTGAGCTGCGATGTCTGGCTGCGCAACGACACCGAAAAGGATGCCGAGGTGGAGCTCGACGCGGGATTGGATTCGTGGAATGGAGATCGTTGGAATTACCCGACCCTGCCAACGGTTAAGGCCACGATCCCGGCCAAGTCAGAGAAAAAGGTCACTCTCGGACCAGTGGCTTGGTCGCTCGGGCCAGCCAGCTACTGGTGGCCAAACAAACCCTTCAACGAAGGCTATCAGGCCAAGCTCCACAACCTGAAACTGACGCTGCGCTCCGGCGATTCCATTAGTGATCGGCGCACGCAGCGCTTCGGCTTCGTCGAGTGGACCGAGGGGCCGTTCTATTACCTGGTCAATGGCGTGCGCATCAACTTCATCAGCGATGGCACGCCGGAATCAGCCATGAGCGAATACGACTGCTATTCCTCTTCGCCCGCGTTTCTCCCGCATGACGGCAAATCCGGCGGCTGTCCGGAATCGTGGAAGCGCTATATGCGGATGGGAATTTGTGCCAACCGGATCCACCAGTCCACACCGACCCAATATATGATGGATGTTGCCGATGAGCTAGGATTCATGCTTATCCCCGAGACCGCGATCCGTGGCTGTCAGAGGCAGATCTGGGACGACGTGTATCTGCCGCAGGCGGTCCGGGAGCTGGCGAGGGTCTGCCGCAACCATCCCAGCGTCTGCCGCTACAGCCTGCAGAACGAGGCGGCGGTGGCGTGGGCCGGGCCGCTCGGCGATGCGATTTTCGAGGAGGACAATACTCGGCCGCTGGTGTTTGAGGATGACAAGCAACGCAAGCCGGGCCTGATTTCGGGCCGGGAGGGCTCCCATTCTTATGCGATGATTCATTACGCCAACCATCCCAAACCGGCGCAGATGATTTCAGGAGTGGGCGAGCACGCTTGGAATGGCGACCAACAGATGACGATGCAGACCTTCGCGAACTTGGCGGCTGACGGACGCCGCTGGGATTGCGCCTACTTTGCCGGCTGGGACTGGATCAACTACTGGCCAAACTTCTTGGAAGGAATGAGCGCCGCTCGCCACGTGTGGAAACAGTCGTATTACGGAAAGGATCGCCAGGATGGAGTGGACGGCTGGAATTCCCCTGTCGTGGGATGGGTGCAGAGGTGTTTCCATCCCTACCTCGTCATGGATGCCGATTTTGCGGAAGCCAACGGGCCGTTCAGCGAGGGGTGGCCGAAACGCATGCCGACCTACCACCCGGGCGAGACCGTGTCGCGATCCCTGGCCGTATTCAACGACGGGTTGGACGATGCGGCCCCCATCGTGCATTGGTCGGCGCATTGGGATTCCCCCGATGGCGAGCAAGTCGCGCAGGGCGAACTGGCTGGCCCGGCGATCAGGGCTGGGTTCCATGCGATGCGGGAGCTTTCCTTCTCGGCACCTTCGGCAACTGCGCCACGAACCCTGTATCTCCTTCTCGAATCGGTAAAAAACGGGAAAGTGGTTTTCCGCGACGACCAGGTGCGCTTCCTCATCGACCCGGCAAGCAAGTCGAGCTCCGCCAGTTTTCTGAGCGACAACCCCAAGGTCCAGGGGAGCTGGCCAGGCAAGTTCTTGACTTTTAGCCTGCCAATCGTTAAGGACACGACAACTCTCTCCAACGCTCACACCAACATGGAAGTGTCCCCCTCGTGAAATAGAATGTACAAAGGTTTTCCCCCATCCCATCAGCCCATGAACCTTCGATTACGCTTTTCCCTTCGCGCTATCGCGCCTTCGCGGCCATCTTGGCCTCATCGCCAGAACGGGGCGGCATTAGTTGTCGTCCTGGCCTTTGTCGTCCTGCTTACCGGGCTCGTGATGGCCTTCTTGGCCGGCTCGCTCAACAACCGCAAGCTCGCAGGCAGCAGCGTCAACCAGACGAAAGTCGAGCTCTTTGCCCAAGGTGCGCTCGATACGGTCATTAACGACCTCCAGCAGGAAATCGCCGACGGTTCGACCAACACGCTTGTTGCGATTCCAACAGGCAACGTGACAATCTACACGCCCAAGCGGCAAACGGCCACCGCCACGTCTCCCGTCATGCCTGCAGTCTCCGGGTTCATCCAAGCGAGCGGCCTCGAAAACCTGGTAAAAATCAGCAGGGGAGGCGCTTCCTTTTACGATGCGTCCGTGAATTCCAATTATGCCAAGAACGGCCCCAGCCGTGCTGTTTCCGACTCCTCCACCCACACCTCCAAAAACGGAAGATCCATCTCAGCGGCCCGCTGGAACAAGCCTCTTTTCTTGACTGCCAACAGCACGACAGACCTGACGCCGACTGCGGGCTTCACTGCTCCCGATTGGATCCTTGTCGCCCGCGATGGCTCGAACCCGACGAACGCCACATTGCTTGCCAACATGAAGTTCTCGACTTCAAACGCCACCTCGGTGGTCGGCCGATACGCCTACGCGATCTACGACGAAGGCGGTCTGCTCGACGCAAACGTGGCAGGTTGCCCCTCAAACATGAACAGCACCTCGGCCACCACAATAAAGAGCGCCATCGCCTATGCCGACCTCACCCAACTGACCAACTCCTATGGACCGCTCCTCACCACCGCCCAGATCGACAACCTGATCGGCTGGCGAAACTTCGCCTCAGCCCGGCCGTCGCGCGACGGAGCGGGGAACTATTCATTTTCCGCTGCCTCCGCCACCAATAATTACTACAACACCGTCAACAGCAACTCGACCGGCTTTGTCACTGTCGGCAACAAAGCTCTCAATAGCGGAGAGTCGGATCGCATGTTCTCCAGCCGGCAGCAGCTCATCCAGTTCTTCCTGCAAAAGCTCGGGGATGGCACGAGTTCGACCACGAGCATGCTCCAAAATGCCCTCCAATACTTCAGCACCTTCAGCCGAAGCCTTAACCAACCGTCGTTTGCGCCTGATCCCGACCGTCCGAGAATCCAAGCGGCGGGCAGCAGCATGACTGCTTACCGGGGTGGAAATGACGCCAACGGTGCAGACGATATCGTCAACCCGGCGTTCCTGACGATCCGCGTCACCTCCGGATTTCCGAGAAACGACGGCTCGCTCGCCGTGGCTGGAGAACCGCTTGTCAACAAGCGCTTCGACCTTCGTCGCCTTGCGTGGCTGACTTACAAAGGCCCAAGCGGCCCAAGTACAGCAAATCCATCCGGGAGAGCCACGAGCGACTCCGACATGGCGCAGGTCATCGCCAACGGCATCGACGCTGACTTTCTTAAACTAGGTACAGATGACAATATCAAAAAGTATTTCGGTCTGACGTGGAATTCAGACGGTTCTTGGACTTACAGCGAAACGCTCGCCAACAGCAGCGGAACACAAATCATTGGCACGCTCGCATTGGTGCAGGCGGCAAAGCGCGAAGCCAATTTCTTCGAGCTTCTCAAGGCGACCATCAATGCCGGTTCTCTGGGAAAAAGCTCATTGACTGGATATACCCAATATGACGGCGGCGGCTACCAGCATAATTTGGACATCTCCGTCGACAATCAAATCATCCAGATCGGAGCCAATATCATCGACCAAGCCGATGCAGATGGCTACCCGACTCGAATCATTTATAGTTCGAAGTGGTTCCGTGGGACCGAAAATCTGCCCTCCCTCTATCGCACAACAACCACATGGGCATATGTCACACCGCCCTCCCCGGTCATTACCGGGTACTACTCAGCCAACCAGTCCCTCACGGTGTCCGATCCGGGCTCAATTGCAATCTTCAAAGTCCCCCATATTTGGAATATGCATGATCCCCAAGACGTGCAGCCTTCGCCTGCTGGACGCGGCCCGGATCTCGCACTCGGGACTCCCCGCCCGGACTCCACACATCCCTTGAGGATAGTGGCCATGACAACCAGTCCTTCGACTCCAGTTGTCGCCAGCCTTCCTCCGTGGAGAGTTCAGCTGGATGCGCACGGGCTGCTCCCAAAAACCATCCTATCGGGAAATACACTCACTGGAAACGTCACCCTCGGCCTTCCACAGTGGGATTATCCTACCGGCAATGCAACCGCCACAGACAGCGACTTGGTATTGCTGCCGCGCTCTGGAAATACCACACTGACGGTGGCGGGAAACGGCACTGCGACTGAAAACGCCACCCTAACCTTTTACACGAACAACGGAACATTATTTCGCGAACCCACCATGCTTTGGAAGGCAAATCTTCCTGTCGGCAGCAATCTCACGACAAGCGGAACCTCAGTGCCGGATCACTTTGATGGGAAAGCCTATGTCGGTTTCTATATGGGCTCCGTTCCGGCGGAAGCGTCATGTAGCGTTACGTCCGCTTCGACGAATACAACAACAGCGTATATCATCAAGACCACAGCCGTTAAGCCTAATGCCATCGGCGCACTTCCCTCGCAAGCCGGATGGGGAATGAGGGGGTTGATGACCTTTCAATGCCAATACCAAGATCCCCTCGATCCTTCAGGAAATAATTACCTAACCTACGATGAAAAGTACTGGGATGCTCAGTGCTTTCAAGCAAGGAGTGTATGGATTGACCCCGACGGAACCACGTATCTGAAAAACCCTCTTCGAAATGGCAAACTAGGATTTTCTCCCGGAAACCCTTCATCGGACGACCTTATTTTCAGTAAGCTTAATTCGCAGACGGATGTCATTAGTTACGATCCGCGCACGGCAAGATGGAATGCGAGTGATGCCTCCGATCGCGCCGCAGGTGCGAACATGTTTGCCGATTATGGGGCAACAACATCAAACTCGGATCCCTGCGCGCCGGCTTGCGTCGTCACCACTGAGCGCCCTGGAATGGCCTACGTGGATTGCACACACGGTTTTTTTAGACCGGGACTGCTGCTCGTACAATCTCCAGCAGTCGCCTCAAGCGAGTGCCCGCCCATTATGTTTTACGACAGCCCTTCATATGCTGCCATCAACTATGGCAACGGGGGGATGTTCACTCAGAACAACCCTTGGGTGGGCGCGACAAGCCCCTACCACCAATTCAATGCCGACGCCGACGGGGTCACCCGCCGGGCGATGGGTGCCTATGTGCCCGTTGACGCCGCAGGCAAGCCTCCAATCGGCCTGGCACAGGCCACAGCCACAACTTATAACGCAACAACGAATGCAATAACTATTAATTCGACCCAAAGCCAGAGCCGGCCCATTATTCTCAACCGTCCGTTTAAAACCGTCGATGAGCTGGGATATGTGTTCAAAGGCACGCCCTACAAGAACCTCGATTTCTTCACGCCCGAGAGCGGGGATACCGCCCTGCTGGATGTGTTTTGCGTCGGAGATAATAGCGCCGCTGGCTCGCTTATTGCCGGAAAAGTGAACCTGAACACGCGGCAAAAGCCCGTGCTCCAAGCCCTTCTCTCAGGAGCTCAGCATGATGTCCTTTTGGCCTCATCGAGCCTGACTTCCACAGAAACCTCAAGCGTTGCCGCAGCGTTGGTCGCCCGAACATCCGGCACAAGTGTCTGGCAGGGATCGCTCGCCAACGTCGGCGAACTGGTCGGTCGCTTTGTCGGCAACATGACAGTGACCGGGCTGTCATTTCCTTCATCGCCTCCGAGCGGCTATTACACGTGCCGACTCGGTGTTCCTCTTATCGATTGGGCAGCCCTCCCGGATACCGTCACCTACTCCGGGCTGAGCGCTGATTTGGATGACACAGTTTTCAGCGCCCATGCAAATGCGCCGTATATCCAGCGACTCCGGCAATCGGCGATCCGCCCGCTGGCTGCCTGCGGGCAAACCCGCGTTTGGAATCTGATGATCGATTTGGTGGCTCAAACCGGACGCTACCCGCAGTCGGCATCCGTGTTGCAAGATTTCTATGTCGAAAGCGAGAAGCGGTGCTGGCTGCATGTGGCCATCGACCGCCTGACCGGCCAGGTCATCGACAGCCAAGTGGAGACCGTCACCGAATAAATCTGAAAACCTATGACAAGATTTACACAGAAAAAAGCAGGCAATCAAAGCGAGCCCCCATCTCCTGTGGCATGGGCATCCTGCCCATGTCTTGCTGGATTGTCACGCATGGGCAGGATGCCAATGCCACGGTCTGTCTTCAATCGCGCGAAGCGCTTGGCGATTTTCCTGGCAGTTGGAAGCCTCCTCCTCGCTTTCGCGCCCTTGCAGCAAGCCCAAGAGCAACCTTCTCCGCCCCCTCAACTCCCATCCGGCCCCCTGCTCAAGAGCGCACCCGCAAAAGCGCAGTGGCTCGTGGAATACAAATATGCCGATGAAAACCCAAAATCCAAGAAACCGCCGCAGCCGAACCCCGGGCTCGCGCGCTCGAGGATTAAGCAAATAACGACCACGCGCACCCTCCCGTTGGCATACGAGGAGATCATCGACCAAGCAGGCAAAAAAACCGAAAAGTGGTACGCTAACGACGAGCAATATACTCGCAACGCGGGATCTTCAAAATTCTTCTACGCGGGAGACAAAGACGTCGGCAACCCCTTCTACGAATATCGCAGCCCCACGGGCTTCCAGGGATTCGAATGGATCTCAAAGAAGAACTATGCAGGGATTCAGAAGGTGCTCGATCGGGACTGTTTGGTTTTTCGAGATATGCAATTTGGACAGGCAACGTTCGATCCGAACGCAGCCGCCATGCTGGCGGTGGAACAAAAAGAACAGGCACAGCCAAAGCAGGATTCCACGGCCGCGACCAAAGGGGAACCTCCCGCCCCCAATGTCCCAATCACGGCGTGCATCGACCTCGTAACCCGGCTTCCGGTGGTTCTTCAAATTGGCACAGAAACGCGCGTCTTCACCTTTCTCGACCAGCCAGCAGCTTCCGTCACTCTGCCATCAGATCTGGTAAAACAGCTGCAGCAGCGCAGCAAAACCTTGAACGAGCTAACCCGCCGCTCCCCCCGTCCCTATTAGAAGCGGAGGCGTGCCACCAAGGTCGGAATTGTAAATAATATGCGAAATCATCATCCTGTGAAAAAGAACGCTCTAACTGGCTTCCTATTTCGGCAAATCCTGGACTTTCAAGCTCCCAATCAATTTGCATCAGCGACGGGATGCCATTTTCCATCTGGGATCGCCGTTCCTCCGCGCAGCAACATTTCATCCCTGCCGTTTCCCTGGAAAGTCGCAGCGCACAAGGAGAGATCTTCAAAGGGGAGCAAAAGGAGGGGGGACATTCTTGTCCCCGCCGTGCAGACCTCCAACGACAGGGACAGGAATGTCCCTGCTCCTTTCACTTTTCCTCTTCGGCCCTCAAGGAGCAAGCGAGGGATCTCTTTGGTTGTCGTTCTTGCGATTGTCTCCCTGTTCGCTGCGCTGGCGCTGATTTTCTTCGCTGTGTCCCATAGCAAGCGGCCGGTTGTTAGCAGCCGGCCCGTTGCGATCAAGCACGAGCAGGTTGTCAATAGTACCCCCCGGCCGGCCGCCTCATCGACTCCTCGGTTGGATCCCCTGGCCACCGGGCCGCTGCTCAAGAGCGCCCCTGCAAACTCGAAGTGGGTCGTCACGTTCAGCTACCCGGATGGCGCGCGGGCCGCAGCGCGCATCAAGCAAATAACGACCACGCGAACCCTCCCGCTGACCTACGAGGAGATCATTGATGAGGCCGGGAACAAAACCGAAAAGTGGTACGCCAACGACGAGCAATACACCCGCAACGCAGGATCTTCGAACTTCTACTATGCCGGAAACAAAGATGTCGGCACCCCCTACTATGAATATCGCAGCCCCACGGGCTTCCAGGGGTTCGAATGGATCTCGAAGAAGAACTGTTCGGGAATTGAGAAGGTACAAGATCGCGAGTGCATGGTTTTTCGCGGAAAGCAATTTGGCCAAGCCACGCTGGATCCGAACGCTGTCGCCTTGATGAACATGGCAAAAGACGAGAGCTCGCATGCCAAGCAGAAGGACGCCTCTGCGACCAGTAGCGAATCTCCGGAGCCCGACGTCGCGATCACCGCATGGATCGACGTGGAAGCCCGACTTCCTGTCGCCCTCCAAATCGGCACAGACACCCGCACGTTCACCTTTCTTGACCCGCCCACAGCCCCGGTTTCGCTGCCGCCAGATTTAAAAGCCCAGCTCGAGCAGCGCCAAAAAATCTGGAATGAGCTGACGCGTCCGGCCCCGCGCCCGTACTGAAACTTTGTGTTTTCATGCACATATCGGAGATAGGCTTGTTTTGCATAAAATCGCGATCTTCTCTTCGTCTCCTGCTTTGCTACAGGTGTTATGTGTCGTCTATTTGCCATCCGGAACACTAACGGAACCCCCTGCGAATGCTTAAACCAGCTTCTTGCTGGAATGAACCGAACAACAAACTGAGAAGAACATCATGTCTGTCACAAAAACCCTCTCGTGCGCTTGGCTGCTGCTTGCTGCGGCGCTCTTTCTCCCTGCCGGCA